>Ga0209749_1002566_pt1 | contig 11567 bp, 6 predicted proteins | sample EPASupsiteSAE347_FD_187267 | JGI IMG/M metagenome (GOLD analysis project Ga0209749, IMG submission 187267) | Bioremediated contaminated groundwater from EPA Superfund site, New Mexico - Sample SAE3-47 (SPAdes) (version 2) | ecosystem: Environmental > Aquatic > Deep subsurface > Groundwater >... | reverse complement strand
TAGTCAAAGGGGTGAATATGGACGATATCAAAGGTCTGGTCCTGCAGGGCCTGTACAAAGGAACCATAACTGCTGGTCAGGCGCAGCCGCACCGGTTTCCCCAGCGCCTTGGACAGTTCTGCTGCTATTGGGGCGAAAATACCTTCCAGGTTGGCAGAGGGAAGAAACGGGAAAACCCCCAGCACATACTCTTGTTTAGCCGGTCCAACCGCATACGCTGGGCCGCTTCCCAGCAAGAGTTGAAAACAGAACAGGCAGGCAGCCAATAAAAGTGTGGTACGGGGCCGGATCATGGTCTAGGGGCTACTCCTTAAAAATTTTGCTAACATACCATTTATCAACCACTGTTTCCAGAGTTTAAAAGCGGATTATATTGAGTCGTGACCGTTGCAACTACCTAGACTTGCAAACCGGCTTGACTGCGCTATAGTTTAACATCAATAAAGCACGCAACAGAAAAGGGGCCATATGCCGGAACAACATGACAGGCAGGCAATGCATCTCTTCAGATTGCTGATGATACCCCTGTTGGCTCTGGCGCCGGTTGTATGTCTGGCGGCGGAACCGGTTAGCGAGAATCTCCCCCTGCCTTCAGACCCCAGGGAGGCATTACGTCAATCCGGCGTAAACTCATTTGACAAAGGCGCCCTTTCCAACATTGTCATTCGTGGCTATCAACGTGAAAACCTGATGGTTACCTTTGACGGAGCCCCCTACTTTGGCGCCACGCCTTTCAGGAGTGACGCACCACCTTTTATTGTCAACAACAGTGATATCAGCAAAATTGTGGTTACCAAAGGTCCCTACAACCTGGCCTATCCCGGTGGGGCCGGTGGCAGTATTGAAGTGAGCTCTCCTGAAAATCCAAAGCGGTTTTCCGCAAGGAGCTCTTTTTCGTATGGCTCATACGATGCCGTAAACGGAACGGCGTATGTAGCTGTCGGCAATCAACTGGCAGACTTTGGTGCAGGCTACCGTGGCCGCTCTTCCGGGGTGCCTGAGGCTGGTGGTGGCGTCCCGCTGGTCCGTACTCGCTATCCCAATGCCAACAACAATTATCGTGTTGGCGCTGAAGAGCTGGCTATGTACCGACTGGACAGTTTCTGGCTTAAAGGCGGGATCAGCCCCACTACGGATAACCGGTTCGAGCTGTCCTATGCCTTTGTGCAGGGTAGTGACATCAAGTTTCCTACCCAGAATATTGATGTCTTGGACGAACAGGTACATCGGCTGAATGGACGACTTACCCTGCGTAATCTGACCCCTATGCTCAAAGAGGTCAGTCTGCAGGGCTGGTGGAGTCAGGCCCGCACCTTGCTGGATGATTCGTTACGGGAAACATCGGATACGGCAAATACCGCATTGCCCTATCGTGCCTTTTTGAACCGTGGCTATGCTACTTCCAACCGGTTTGATGTCACGACAACAGGCGGCAGACTGACATCACAGCTTGCCTTGGGACCAGGCATACTTACAAAGGGGATTGATTTCTACCAGCGAGATTGGAACGGCAGCTATGCAGCGCTCTTAAAGCCGGGGGCAGCTGCCTGGCAGTACTACGATAACCAACCACTGCTGCCAGATACAGTAACCCGCAACCTGGGTATGTTCTGGACCTACGCAACCCCGCTCAGCGACACGGTGCGGGCAGTACTTTCCGCTCGGGGAGATTTCAGCCGGGTTGATGCCAATGGCCTGACTCCAGATCGCATCCAGACGCTCTACCAACCTTACTATCCTGGCCAGGGGATTCCAACCGGACGTGATTTTGCCGATTGGAACGCCAATGCCCAACTGTTCTGGAAGGTCGTGCCGCAGCTGGAACTGTTTGTAAAGGGGGGGCGGGCGGTCAGAATCCCCGATGCCAGCGAACTGTATATGGGACAGGTTCGGCAGGGCAGCAATATCGTCAGTAATCCGTTTTTACAGCAGACGGCGGTCCATCAGATTGATACCGGTGCCAGTTGGTCTGCAGGTGGACACCGCGCTGAGCTTATTTTCTTCTATGGGAAGGCCACTGATTTTATTTTGCCGGTGAAGCGTGACCCAGACGGATCAGGACCAATCGTTCAGGCACGGAGCACCACCAATCTTAACGCAATTATCTGGGGTGTGGAGTGTGAAGGCACCGTACAATTGCCTGCTGACCTCAAGCTTTCCGCCATGCTCTCCTATAGCGAGGGAGAAAATCAGAATAGCAACAGGCCGCTGGCGGAGATTCCGCCATTACGTGGGCGGCTGGGGATCAAGTATGATAATCGCTACGTCTTTGCAGGTATCAACCAGACATTGGTGGCTCGGCAGAATCGCTTTGACACCACCCTGAATGAGACCTCAATGCCAGGTTACGCGGTTACTGACCTGCAGGCGGGTGGACGCTACAAGGGGATTACCCTGACCGTCAGCCTTAATAACCTTTTTGATGCCCGGTACGTCATGCCGTTGTACTACCAGCGCGACCCGCTCAGTCCAACCGCACGGATCCCTGAAAACGGACGCAATGTCACCATGACTGCCAGCTACCGCTTCTAGCAGGCTGTTGAAAAACTACTGCGGAGCCCGTCTACGGCGTTGCGCGGTGCTCGCTTCTTCGTCTAACTAATTGTTATGTCTCAGTCGCTGTGCGCCGTGCGCCTTGTACCCGGCCTTCCTCATAACGTTTTTCAACAACCTGCTAGTCTCCGCAGAGCGCATTATCATTTGCATACTTTAGCGAGCTCCCTTCAAGTCTGGTGGCTATGAATGCACCTCTGGTTTTGCGATAGATCGTATGGCCGCAATAGGGGCAGACGAGCTTGCGGGGCTCGGATTTAGCCGGACGGGTATGACCAAACTCAACCACTTCAAACCGCTGATTGCAATCTGGATTTTCACAACGCTCAATGCTCATGCCAAGACCTTTCTTACCACTGAACCCTGTACGGTACACAACAGCAACAAAAGGCTGCCCACGTACGACCGGGTTATTCTGGTGGCAAGAAAAGGGTGTGGTAGACGGAAGTGAAACGGGAGGGAGAAAACTGCGGGAGTACGGTGCGAATCCGCACTGAAAATGACCAGAATGGCACTAAAACCGCCAGTTCATCATCCTCAGAGTCGGCATCGTTGTTCTGATCCGTATGATCACAATCAGGGCTCGTCTGGCAGATGGGGCAGGCTGACAAGGTATGGCTAAAGGCGGGTGCTGCCAGCTGCAACAGGCAGCAGAGCAGGAGCAGCCAGTAACAAAAACGGTATATACGGTGATGGCCACGGCTGATCATGATGGTTGAGAATAGCATATCAGGCAGGACAGGTCCATCGGTTGCCTCATATCCGCTGCCGCAGCCGCTCTAACAGAAGCCCGGTCTGTTCTGAAATCTGCTGGGTAAGCAGATGCAGCTGGCTCATTTCTGCGCGATCGGCCTGACCTTCAAGCTGATCGGCCCGTTTCTGTAACCGACAGGCTGACAGGTTGGCCGCTACCCCCTTCATAGTGTGGGCGGTCTGCTTCAATGCAGCACGATCACCTGATGCGACTGCCTGCTGTAGCTGGGTCAATCTTACTGGCAGGTCATCGCAGGCCATGCAGATAATCTCCTGCAGTAACCCTTGATTACCCCCCAGGCGTTCAAGCATTTCCTGTTCATCAAAGATCTGGTCTGCATCAGTGTCGTTCTGTTGTAGTGACCCGGCTACGGCTTTTAACGGCACAAGTTGCTCGTTGTCCGGCCCGGAGAGCCATCTGTCCAGTGCCTGCTCCAGTTCCTTTTGTTTGACCGGTTTGGACAAATAGTCATCCATACCGGACTTGAGGCATCGTTCCCGGTCGCCAGCCAAGGCGTTGGCGGTCATGGCAATGACCGGTACTCCATGGTTCAATACCGGAGTAGAGCTGCTACGAATCAGCACCGTAGCTTCAAAACCATCCAGTTCAGGCATCTGACAGTCCATCAACACCAGGTCATAGTTAATCCGCGACAGCGCCTCAATCGCTTCCTGACCATTTGCAACCACGTCGGCACGATACCCCAGTTTTTGCAGCATGGCCAAGGCCACCGCCTGGTTAACCGGATTGTCCTCTGCCAGCAGAATGCGGGCGCTGTGGCGTTGTACCTCCCGGATCGTATGACGGGTGATAAGCTCTGCGCCTTTCGGCTGGAGAGCGCTGGTACGGCCTGCAAGCAGTGAAAGACAGTCATGCAGCTGCTGCTGTCGAATCGGTTTGGTCAGCCATGCCGAAAAACCTGCCTGATGCAGTTCTGCCGCTTCGCCCCGTACTCCCAGTCCGCTCAACAGCACCAGCTTTGTTTCTGCAAAAACCGGATTATGGCGAATCATCTGCGCCAGTGCCATTCCATCCATCTCAGGCATGACTGCATCAATCAAGACCACCTGGAACGGATCTTCTGCAGCATGGTATTCCTGCAGCATTCCCAAGGCTGTGGAGCCGTTACCGGCAGTGTCGTAGCGGCAGCCCCAGCCGGACAGCAGGGTAATCAGCAGCTGACGATTTGTGTCATTATCATCCACCACCAATACATGTAAGTCTTCAATTGCCGCAAAACGTGGTTCGATCTCAGATTGCCCGGCCACTGGGCAGAAGCTGGCCGTAAACCAGAAACAGGAACCTTTCCCCTCCTGGCTGGTGACCCCGATCTCCCCCTCCATCAGCTCCACCAGTTGCCTGCAGATGGCCAATCCCAGGCCGGTACCGCCAAATTTGCGGGTAGTAGAGTCATCAACCTGGGTAAAGGGGGCAAAGACCGCTTCCAGGCGATGTTCTGGAATGCCGATACCCGTGTCCTGCACTGAAAAACGGATAGTTATCTGATCTGAAGTGCAATTTTCCAGATCTGCTCTTATGATGATTTCGCCCTGCTCGGTAAATTTGATGGCATTCCCTGTCAGGTTCAGGACAATCTGGCGTAACCGCCCTGGGTCCCCGATCAGTTCCCACGGGATATCAGGATCAACCAGGCAGATCAGCTCCAGGCCCTTGTCTGCACTACGCTGCACAAGCAACTCAAGTGTGTCTTCCAGGGTCATCCGCAGGTCAAAGGGCATCTTTTCCAACTCAAGCCGGGCAGCCTCAATCTTTGAAAAATCCAAAATATCATTAATGATATCCAGCAGATTTTCCCCGCTTCGGCGGACGATTTCAGCATACCTGCGCTGCTCTTCAGTCAGATCCGTATCCAGCAACAGCCCGGTCATGCCGATCACCCCGTTCATCGGAGTACGTATTTCGTGGCTCATGGTTGCCAGAAAGGCGCTTTTTGCCCTGGTTGCCTCCTCAGCCATTGCCAACGCCATGCCCAGTTCCACGTTCTTCTGCTCCATGGTAACTGAAAAATCCAGCAGCTTCTGTTCCCGCTTTTCAACCCCTTCCAGCAGTTCATTAAACGAATCAGCCAGCAGCTTCAACTCATCATCACCGGGCATATCAATCTGTGAAACCGCCCCGGTCTGTGCGTTCAGGTTGCGCACCTGTCCCGCCAGGCTGGTGATACCACGGGTAATGGTTTGTCCCAGTAACCAGGCAGCAGCAACACTTAACAGCACAACGGCTGCCATACCCCAGAGGTAGATTGTCCTGAAACGGGTGATCGGTGCATAGGCCTCTTCAATCGGGAAATTGGAAGCCAGAATCCAGTTGGTTGACTGAAGACGCTTAAAGGCTGCCAGAAAATGTCTGCCGCGGCTGTTTATGGTCTCGCCCGCACCTTCAAACCCGTCAATGGCCTGGTCAAACAGCTTGTTTGAGCCTTTGGGCACATCCCGCTTCATGATCCGGCTGGGGTCTGGATGCAGGATTATGGTCCGGTCCGTCCCAAACAGATACAGATAGCCGGAACTGCCAACCTTGACCCGGCCCAATTCATGAAAGAAGCCGCTGTTGTTACGCAGATCAATCAAGCCCGCCATGACCGCAATGATTCTCCCCTCATGGTCATGGATCGGGGCCGTCATGGCAATAACGGCAGAGCCGTTGACCGATGAGATAAAAGGCTGTGCAATAATCGGCTTGCCGCTTTTCAGGGTATCCTGAAAGTAGGGCCGAAAGGCGTAGGAACTGCCGATTAACTGGGGGGTACGGGGGCTGTTAGCGATCAGTGTGCCGGAGATGTTGAAGAGAAACAGACCATGGTTGAAGATAGAGCGGATGCCGGTACGGTTATCCAGCCAGGCCTGTATCTGCGAGTGGTGGCTAACCGCGTCAGCCGGGGCAACCTTTGCTACCGCAATCAAGGCATTATGGGCAGAAAGGAGTTTGTCATCCAGGCCACGGGCCAGCGAGGAGACCATGGCACTCTGCTCACGGAAAATCATCTGCTGAGTCTGGTGCTTGAACCAGGCATAGGTTCCCCAGGCAATACCTGCCAACAGCACCGTAATAAACAGACTGAAGGCAAGAATCAGCTTATGGCGGAAGCTGCTGAAAACCATGGGGCACGTTCCTGTTTTGGGCAACAACACAACGACCGTGGTGGCCATGCATGGCTGCACTTGTATCAGCCCAGCGTATCCAGCATGGGTCCTTTATTTTAGCAGAACAGAGGTGGGGCGCAAGTAGCGCCCCTCAAAAGTTGTGTATCGGTTCCTACAATCTGACCAGTTCATAGGCTCTGCTGCCCAGTCCCACCTTTTCCCCATGTTCAAGCTGTACCTGCCAGGGGATCTCTGGCCAGACTCCCCGGAATTTATCGCCACCCGGCTCATGGCCGGATTTTAAGGCTGAATCCTGATTGCCGCGGGCCTGATTGACCAGGTCGGCACAGGCCTGATCCAGCGCCACCGGATCAATGGAGGCGCAGATGCCGATATCGTTCACGATCGGCGCATCGCAGTGGCCATAGCAGTCACAGGCCGGAGAGACCTGGGTGATGAAGTTAAGGTAAACGGTCTTGCCCTGTTTGTTGGCCACTGCTCCACTGGCATACTCAGCCATCTTCTTCATCACCAGGTCAGCAGCCTCATTCCACTGGATCGCCACCGCCTTGGTGGGACAGACCGTGATACAGCGGGAACAGCCAGCACATTTGACCGCGTCAATCAGTGCCGCCCCATCCACAATTTGGATCGCATCATGGGCGCAGGCCCTGATGCACAGACCACAGCCGGTACAGTGCTTGGCCGCAACCACCGGGGCCACCGTGGAATGCTGCACCAGTTTACCCTTACGGCTGGCACAGCCCATGCCCAGGTTCTTGATGGCGCCGCCAAAGCCGGTCAGCTCATGGCACTTGAAGTGGGAAAGGGCAATCAGGGCATCCGCTTCAACAATCTCAGTGCCGATGTAGACCTCTTTAAGCAGCTCACCTTGTACCGGCACCGTGGTTTCGGTCACCCCTCGCAGGCCATCGCTGATAATCAACGGCGCATTGACCACGGCATAGGCAAAACCGTTCTCAATGCCACAGGCCAGGGCAGAGATCGCCTCTTTGCGCTCACCAGGATACAGGGTGGAAGAGTCCGTCAGAAACGGCTTGGCACCCAGTTTTTTCAGCTCATCCACCACCCGCCGGGCAAAAATCGGCCGGATAAAGGCACTATTACCCTTTTCGCCAAAGTGGATCTTGACTGCGGTCAGATCCCCTTCATTGACCCGCTGCGCCAGGCCACACATAGTAAGCAGCTTGCTGATCTTGTCAAACAGGTTCTCTTTGTGGCTGGCACGCATATCAGCGAAAAAAACTTTGGACATGGTTGTTCCTCCTGTAATGCAACGCTATCGGCTATAACCGCTCATGTGCAAAATGATCTTTATGGGTTCATTTCCGCATCATCTGCAAGCTCTTTGGGAAGAAAATTCTGCTTGCTGACTATACTTCTGCCCAACTCCTTCTCTGTTTCCCGGCGGGCTGTACCAGCCACCCTGCCGCCCCGTTTAGCCACTTTTTTGTTCTTTTCAAAGGTATCGGGCTTTTCGGTCTGCGATATCTCAGTGGTCACCTTTTCGCCCAGCATGGTGAAAATCAGCTCAAGGTCGGTCATATGGTCACGCAGGTTATCGTTCTTGCGGGTAAGGCCTTTCAGCTCTTTATGCTCTGACGGCGTCACGCCGAAGGTAGCCTTGGCAATCTCGGCAGTCAGAATACTGAAGTCTCGTTCACTGCTGATCCCCCGCTCCTGCCATTCATCGGTCAGGTTCTGACGGATGGCAATGCCACGTAGACGCTTGTCAATCCAGTCTTTGGGGTAGCCCTTCTGCTCGTACAGCTCCTTCATCCGCTGCTGGGCCAGCTCCGGGTTTTCAATCTCCTGAATCCGCTCATACCCCACCTGAGCCAGCCAGCGTTTAAACGGCTCTGCCTTGGGTGAGGGGATAGACTGGATGATGCGGAACATTCCTTCCGTGTTAGCGCAATCGGTATCACGTTTTTTGCCATCGGCAGCAACAACTTTCAACCGTACGATTTTATCGTACGCTTCGCTAACCCCCTCAGACGTCAGCTTTTTTTTGAGATCGCTCCAATATCTCTTAGGCAGAGAGCTTTCGGTTAAAACCTCAACAACATCAATAATTGCAAACCACCATTCACCATTATGGATGGTTTTGCGGATCTGCTTGCCCTCAAATACAGCCAGCTTGACGAGCTCTTTTGCAGTCATGGTTTTACTCCTTTTGCGGAAGCACTCTCCACCAGAGCTACTTCCTCGGCTGCCAGACCGGCAGTTGGCATAACCAGCTAAATTAATAGCAAATGTATTTGCCAATTGCCACACAAACAAAAAGGACAGAATCATCATTCTGTCCTTTACCATCGGTTGTAGCAACTAACCGCGACGAGTTTCTTTGCACCCCTGCCAACTGTCGCGGCACTTCAGTTCGTTCAGCACCGCATACTGCATCTGGTTGTTTTTCAGCCCCTACTGCTCTGTTAGTGCATCGTTATACGGCGCTTGCGTTTAAAAATGCGCTATCCCAGTCTTTCCAAACCGCTTCATAGCCTTGTGCACGGATCACTGCACTCATCTGTTCTGGTGTCCGATCATCATCGATGACAAACTGCTCAGTGTGCTCTCCTTTGTTGGCGTGGCCACCTGGGGCAGTGCACGATCCGGCACTCATGTGGGTGATGCCGAGGCGCATTAAACTATCGCGCAGCCTGGCATTTTCCCGGGTGGAGAGGAATAGCCCGGCATCAGGGAGGAGCAGGCGCATGGCGCACACCATCTGCACCAGTTGCTTGTCACTGACTGGATTAATGGGGTCAAAACCGCCATCGGCAGGGCGAATACGTGGAAAGGAGATGCTGACTTGACTGCGCCAGTAGTGGCGGGCGAGGTAATAGGCATGAAAACCGGTGTAAAATGCTTCTGTTGCAAAGGGGCCAAGCCCCAGTAAAGCTCCAACGCCTATGCGCCGCAGACCTGCTTGCCCGGCACGATCAGGTGCCTCAATGCGCCACGTATAATCACTTTTTTTGCCAAAAGGGTGCAGCTGTTTATAGAGGTCACGATCATAGGTTTCCTGATAGAGGGTTAATCCATCGACACCTGCTGCAACCATCTGCTGATAGCCTTCGGTCTCCATGGGGTAGACCTCAATGCTGATCGAACTGAAGAGTGGCCTTATCTGCTTTACTGCCTCAGCCAGATAGTTGTTATCAGCCTTTTTGGGGTGCTCACCAGTAAGGAGCAAAATTGAACGAAAGCCGTAATTACGGATGGCCAGCGCTTCTTGTTCAATCTCGGCTGGGGTAAGGGTGACGCGGGGAATGTTGTTTTTGGCGTTAAACCCACAGTATTTACAGCCATTGTTGCACTCGTTAGACAAATACATCGGCGTATACAGCTGGATGGTGTTGCCAAAACGCTGCCTGGTTATCTGATGAGCTTTTTGCGCCATGGCTTCAATATATGGTTCAGCGGCTGGTGATAACAGGGTGATCAGGTCACGCTCGTTTATCCGCTCGGCAGCCAGGACTTGTTCCACGCGGCTCGCCGTGGTCGTGGACATCTGCTCCAGGATCTGTTCTACGGGATAACGTACTATTTCATCTGCGAAACTCATGATTGTTCCTCGCGCAAAAAGCCGGTGAGTGGGCTGGATGCGACGGCTTTGTGTTGTTCTTTGCCGAGCCCTGCCAGATACCCATTCCGTCCGGCAATAACAGCCTGGCTAAAGGCAGTCGCCATGAGGGCCGGATTACCGGCAACAGAAATGGCCGTGTTGACCATTACGGCGTCGGCCCCGAGTTCCATTGCTTCGGCGGCATGTGATGGTGCTCCCAAACCAGCATCAACAACCACCGGCACGATTGCTTGCTCGATAATTATGGCTATGCTGTCCCGTGTTTTTAGTCCTTTATTTGAGCCGATGGGGGCGCCCAGAGGCATGACGGTAGCAACGCCTACCTCTTGCAGGTGCTTGGCTAGTACGGGATCAGCGTTGATATAGGGCAGCACGATGAAACCCTCTTTGACCAATATTTTTGCTGCTTTTAAGGTTTCGACAGGATCAGGCAACAAATAGTAAGGATCGGGCGTGACCTCCAACTTGATCCAGGGATCACAGCCAGCGGCTTTGGACAGACGGGCGAGTCGGATGGCCTCTTCGGCATCACGGGCACCACTGGTGTTAGGCAGAAGCAGGCATGTTGTACGGTCAATATGATTGAGTAAATCATCCTGGCGGTCGTCAATATTGACACGGCGCAGAGCAACCGTCACGATTTCAGCACCGGAAGCAGCGATGGTGGCGGCCATTTCAGCGTTGGAAGAAAATTTCCCGGTACCCACCATTAAGCGGGAGCGGAAAGAACGGCCAGCAATAATAAGTTCATCCATATCTGTACCTTTCAGTAGCGGGCTCTGAGCCCAAAGTTGTGACTATTCAGCAAATAAGCAATGTAACAGGGATACAAGGGATACAAGCGGATACAATCAAAAAATCAGATCAGGGAACCTGGTTTAGATGGTTTTATCCTGTTCATCCTTTTTATCCCTGTAAAAATGTCTTTGGTAGTTGGAACTGTTGCATTACTACTGAATAGTTACCCAGAGTTTAAACTTATTGCAGTCCGCGCCGGAATGCCTCGGCAGCTGCAGCGGGATCTGGCGCAGCCAGAATATCCGAGATCAACGCCACCCGGTAACAGCCGGCAGCGGTTACCTGTTCTATAGTTTCGCGTTTAATCCCACCCAGGGCAAAAACCAGATCACCGACCGCCTGCCGACAAACCCGTCCCAGCTCTCCCAACCCCACCGGCTCACCATAGGTGGCCTTGGAAGGTGTTGGAAAGACCGGGCCAAAGGTGACAAAATCTGCCCCCTTGGCCAGGGCTGCTACAGCCTCACCTACCCCGTGACTGGAGTAGCCGATCAACAGATCAGGTGCGATCCGCCTGGCTGCCGTGACCGGCAGGGAATTGACCCCCAGCTGGACACCATCAGCCTCAACAGCCAGGGCAATATCAATCCGCTCATTGATCAGCAAACGGGCATCATAGCGGCTGGTCAGCGCCCTCATTTCCCAGGCCAGTTCGTACAACTCAGCCGGGGTCAAATCCTTTTCCCGCAGCTGTACTGCCCGCACACCACCTTCAAGCGCAGCCTCAACCACGTCCAAAAGCGGTGTG
>Ga0209749_1002565_pt1 | contig 11569 bp, 8 predicted proteins | sample EPASupsiteSAE347_FD_187267 | JGI IMG/M metagenome (GOLD analysis project Ga0209749, IMG submission 187267) | Bioremediated contaminated groundwater from EPA Superfund site, New Mexico - Sample SAE3-47 (SPAdes) (version 2) | ecosystem: Environmental > Aquatic > Deep subsurface > Groundwater >... | reverse complement strand
TTCTTTCTTATGTTCAAGTGGTTCAGTTTCCTCGAAAGGATCACGGCTGAAATCACTATAAAAACGATGGAGGTCAGTGCGGGAAAAAAGGAATTTGCGGGTCAGAATCTGCAAGTCGACGATGCTTATCTATCCGACATCCATAGTAAATCCCCTCAGGGAAACGAAGAGAATGAAATACAGAGTATCGTCCGGTCCTTCAACGAAATATTCCAGACCGCAGCAGATCAGATCGAGGAGAGAGACCGCATCAAGGAAATTCTTGCCGGCCTGATCGCCATGGCAACGGATCTGACCTCGGAGCTGGACTTTGACCGCCTCTTTCCTTTGATCATCGGCAAGGTTACGGATGCCATGGCTGCCGAACGCACCAGCCTTTATGTTATTGATTGGGAAAAGCGTGAAATATGGACGAGGGTCGCCGAAGGCATCGGTCAGATACGCCTTCCCCTGGGCGAGGGCATCAGCGGTCGCGTTGCCGAGTCCGGGGAGACGATGAATGTGGCCGACGCGTGGGAATTACCATACTTCAATCGGACCTATGATGAGACGAACCAGTTCCGAACCCGCTCCGTCTTATGCATACCCATCAAAGGTCGCCGTACACGCCACATCGGGGTGCTTCAGGTCATCAACAAGAAAGGTAAGCATCGTTTCGATCAGGATGATGAGATACTGATTAAAGGTTTGGTGTCTCAGGTCGGGATCGCCCTTGAAAATTCCCTCCTTGTCGATGAGTTGAAGCTGTCTTTTGAACGATCCATAAGTTCCCTCTCCGCCACTGTGGACGCGAAGCATCCTTTCACGGCAGGCCACTCGGAAAGGGTGACGGAATATTCCCTGCTGATGGCCGGAGAGCTGGGACTCAGCCAAAACCAATGCGAAGTTCTAAAGTATGCCTCCCTGCTCCATGATATCGGCAAAATCGGCATCCGCGACGAAGTCCTTACTAAAAACGGCGCCTTCACGCCCGACGAGTTTAAGGAGATGCAGCTCCATCCTGTCAAGACGAAGATCATCCTTGAAAAGTTCCATTTTCCCGAGCATCTCCGGAGGGTTCCCGAAATCGCCAGTTGCCACCACGAGCGGGTCAATGGCAAGGGGTATCCGGTGGGCCTCCAAGGGTACGAAATACCCTTGGAATCAAAAATAATGGCCGTTGCCGATGTTTTTGACGCCCTGACATCGAAACGGGATTATCCCAAGTACGCCTTTGGCGAAATCCTTAAGGATGATCGTATGCCCATAAACAAGGTGATTGCCATTTTACAGGGCGATGCGGGAAGTCATTTCGATCCCGTTGTCGTTGATGCCTTTCAACGATGTCTGAAAAAGGCGCTACTCCGCTACCGGGGTGAACACTTCCCTCCGGAATATGTGGATGATTTTTTATAACGCGCGGCGTTACCTTCTTCCGTTTCTAAATCATAATTGGAATCATCTATGCTTTCTTGCCTCAAGAGCGGCAAGATAGATCGCACGATTATCCTCGATATACTCCGGCGACAGGCTCATCCCGTGGGCGTAAGGTATCCCGTTTTTATCGACGGTTACGAAGGTTACCATACCCGTGACCGAGGGTGTGTCATCCCTCCCGTTAACGAATATTTTGGCGTCAACGGTAAGGCTCTTCTCTCCCAGATGGGCGATCCGGGACTTGATCTCGATAATATCGCCGCTTGTCGACGACTTGAGGAAATTCATTCCGTGAATACGGGCGCAGACAATGTCCTCCGGCTTTCTAAACAGGTCGATAGCAGAAATTAGACAAGCCTCCACGAGCCACTCGGCCATCCTGCCGGCAAACAGGGTTCCATGATGATTGAGATCTTCCGATTTGATGATCCGGGAAATCAGTATTTCCCGGATCTCTTTTTTTTCTTGAGCTGCCATGACAGATCCTTCCTACCCTCGCGAACCGAGGCGCAGGCCGCCGTGGATGAAGAAGACATCGCCGGACAGGGCCTCATTACGATAAAGCTCCCCTACCAGGGAGGCTACCTCCTCCGGTTCTATCAACCTGCCGATAGGCACATCGGACAATATCTTCTCGAGGGCCTTCTGATCCATCCGTTTGACCATTGCCGTGCCCACATAACCGGGGGCCACGGCGACACAGCGAATCCGGTCGGACAGGCCGCGTCTTAGAAATTCCGCCGTAATCACCTTGGGCATTACGGACATGGCGGCCTTGGACGAAGAGTAATTGATCTGGCCCGCCGTCCCCAGGGAACCCGTTGAGGAAACGAGACAGATTAGTCCCTTGCAGTTGTTGTTGATCATCCGCTCCGCACATTCCCGGACGGTAAGGAAGACCCCGGTCAGATTGATATCGATAACCGCCTTGAACTGGTCGAGCGACATCTTTCTGTTCACCTTGCCCGTTTCCTTGCTTGTGGACACAAGCAGGCCGTCCTTGATGATGCCGGCAAAAGGGGCAACCAGGTTGATCCGGCCAAAGCGTTCAATAGCCGTATCGGCAAGGAGGGCGTTGTCCTCCTCTTTTGTTACGTCACAGACCACGGTCGCTACTTCGCCGCTCAATTCCTTCAATTGGGCTTCCGCCCCATCGAGAAAAGACTGGGCGATATCGGCGATCACCACTTTGCCGCCGTTTTTAATCCAGTACTTTGCCATTTCCAGCCCGATTCCCCCACCGCCGCCGGTAATGACGGCTACAGCTCCCTTGATCTCCAACATGTTTTTTCTCCTTTCAAGTCAAAAAAGGGAGGGGCTTTTCGCCCCTCCCCACCCATGCCACATCGGATCGAATCAAATAATCCCTTTTCCGGACAATTCCGCAAGCTTAACCGGGCCATACCCCAGGTACTTCAAGTAGACATAACCATTGTCATAACCCACGGGGCGGCAGACCCACTTCGTCCGGGGCGGCGTTTCCGTTGCTTTCCACTGCGACTGGGCGCATACTATGGAACCATAGACGGGGTCCTGCACCGGAGTGAAGACGCCGCGATCCCGCCACACTTCATCCCGCATGGCCTTCTCCGGAGAGACGATCTCCGCAATAACGGGCGTGATCGGCGCCAGCCGGCCCGTTTTTGCGTATTCCACGGACTTCATGGTCAGTTCCTCACTTGTGAACTTCGCCGTTTCCGGATTGATCATGGCCTGATACTTAAGCTGCCAGTCCTTCTTCATAAATGGCGCCAGGGTCGTCCACTGCTCGGCTCCCCATTCGTCGTATTTGCCGATGATATCCACGAAGGCCTTCCACATCTCGAGGCGGAGCCCCCCCAGAAAGACGCCGCCGTCCTTGGTGGGATAGAATCCGTAGAGCCACAGGGCCGTGTCGAGGTTGCCGAAGCGTTCATTCAGGACCCCCTGATCGGAGTACCAGTGGAGGGCGTAATCGTGGAGCCGTTCGTAGGCCTCCGGCGTGGCGATGTCAATCGCCTGCCCTTCCCCGGTCACCCCCCGATAATAGACGGCGGAGAGTATCCCCATGGCCCCGAAGGTTCCGGAGGCCGCCCACGCAATCGCCGTTCCCGCTTTGGTGGGAACGGCATAGGGCACCTCGTCATAGGTTTTGCCCTCGGGAAGGATTTCCCCGGTTCCGTATTGGATTCCCGAACGGGCCTGACTGACGTTGTCGTAATCGTACTGTTTACTTGCGCTCTCCGGTCCGAACTGCCCAAACCCCGAAATGGAGGTATAGATCAGGCGCGGATTGATCTTGGCGAGTTCCTCATAGCCTATCCCCCAGGCATCCATAACCCCGGCGGGATAGGTTTCAATAAGGACATCAGCGGCCCCGACGAGGCACTTGAGGATCTCCCGGCCCTCTTCCTTGTCGAGATCCAGGGTAACATGGTATTTATTCCGGCCTTCCTGGAGATAAGCGAGACCGGTGCCCCGATGCATGACACCGTTGGGCGAGTAGGTGCGCACCAGATCGCCTCCCGGCGGTTCGATACGAATCGTCTCCGCCCCGAGTTCGGCAAGGAGGGATGAGCAGAAACATCCGGCCATGCTCCGGGAGCTCAAATCCAATACAACTAAATCATCCAGGGCCTCCGGCTTCTCGAAATTCTTCGCCGGATCGTCAAGCGACCGGACGTAATCGGCCCATTCCGCCCATTTTGGTCTTTTATATTCTGCCATAGCGCCTTACCTCCTCAAGATTGCGCCTGATTGTCCATCCCAATCAGTCGGGGGACGACGTCCCTGTGCGTCTTTCCATCTACCGAGGACTCCATGCAGATAAAGTTCATCTATCTGCGCCTGATTCCGGCCCAGCAGCTTAGTCATGATAAAATCATTGTCGAAACCGACCGGTCTTACGGACCAACGGTGTTTAGGAGGCGTCTTGGACATCATGATCGGAAGTTCATGATCCGTGTACTTTCCATAGAGGGGATCGTCCAAGTCCTTTACAAACCCCCGGGCGCGACGCTGGGGATCTTCGCACATGTCCCGGGAATTGTGGAGGCGAGTCGCGGCAAAGCCGTTTTGTTTGCCGAGTTCTTCGATTTCACCGGCTGTTTTTGTACGCGCCCAGTCGGCGATGATCTTCAGGATCGTCAAGACATTTTCCGTTTCGAGCCTGTTGGTGTGCTCTTTGAAGCGCGGATCGTCGGCTAGTTCCGATTTTCCCATCGCCCGGCACAGCCCCTGGAATTCATCCGGGGCCGGGGCCGCCAGGGCGACGAAGAGATCGTCTTTGCAGAGGAAGGTGTCGGCGGGACAGATACACTGGTCGCGGTTGCCCGACGGTTCCACGCCGTTGCCCGTCAACTGCTGATAAGGCCATACCCAGCCCATGGCGCGCATAATGTTCTCGGTCTGGGACATTTCGATGAACTGCCCCTTCCCGGTTTTCTTCTTGTGATGGAGGGCCGCCAGGACCGCTACTTCTCCCATCATGGCCCCGAAGACATCGCAGATCCAGATGCTCTGTTTCATAGGCGGGCGCTTGGGAAAACTGGACATCCAGGCGTATCCGGAAAGGGCCTGCGCGGCGCCGTCGTTGGAAGGCCGGTCCTGCTCCGCATAGGTTCCCCACTGACCGAAGCCGTTCTTCTCGATATAGATGATGCCGGGATTGACTTTCTTGATGTCCTCGTAACCGATGTTCCAGCGGTTTGTTACGGCGGGACGGAGGTTGAATTCGATGATATCGGATTTGGCTGCCAATTCCTTGAAAATCTGCTGAGCCCAGTCGATATGAAGATCCAGGGCCATGTAATATTTCGAGGTATTGATGTGCATGAACATGGGTCCCTGTTCTTTATAGAACCAGCCGAAGGGATTCAGCGAACGGGTGACGTCGCCCATGGGGGGAAGTTCGATTTTGATTACTTCGGCCCCCAGGGCGGCCATGAATGAAGGTCCTGCCGGTCCGAAGAGGAGCGTGCAGACCTCAAGGACCCGCACCCCTTTCAAGGGGCCGGGTCGGGAATTCTTGTTTTTTACATAATCTTTGAAGACGTCTGGCATAAGGTTCCCTCCTTTAAACCGTGAATCAAAAATGATTATGGTGCCTCCCTGTGTCCCTTTTTCAAATCCCTGATATTCACCCCCCTTGCAATATTGATATCCACATATATTATCTGCTTGCCGCTTAGAATTTTAACAAGATCTGCATATTTTGATAATTTGAAGCAACCGGAACATGGAAACGCCATAATCCTAAACGGCGTTTGTTTATGGTTATCGAAACGGATTCTGCGGCAAACGATAAATTACCCCAAATTTAGTTTTTTGTTAACATGATGTCATCCTTGAAGCAAGAATTTTAATTACGGGACAGGAACTATCCGGTGATATCGATGTCTAAGCGTTCGTTTTCATGGCCTATCACGTAACACAGGAAAGATAAAAATGTCAAAAAAGACCGGACACGCCTTGGAATGAACCGGATTGGGGAAAATCGGCTCATTGAATTTTTTTGGCTTTTGAGTATAATGGGCTGAAACATACGGATTTGGGCAACCTCACAAATTATCTCAACGTTCAGGGGGCAACCCTATGAAAGATCAATCCAGGACAGAGCAAGGTCAGCGGCGGATACGTAATGGAGATGATACGTTTCATGAATCTTAAGCATCGACTGCCCCTCATCGCAGTGACTGTCACATCCGTTTTGTGCATCGCGATCAGTATCTTTTACCTCGAATCCGGGTGGGTTATCATCTTCCAGAATTTCTTCTATATTCCCATCATTATTGCTTGTTTTTATTACGGAAAGCACGGGTTTGTCTTTTCTGTTGTCTTGGCTGGTATTTACGTTCTTCTCGTCCTGCTATTTACAAAGGAATCCTCCATAATCACGCAGGCTGTTGTCAGGGGTTTGATATTTATTCTCGTCGCCGGGGTCATTACCTACCTGTCATTGTTGCGCAAGCAAATGGAAAAGGAGTTGCGGGTTGCCAATGTGTACAACCGGAACCTGATTGAAGCCAGCCTTGATCCGCTGGTGACGATTGGCGCGAACGGCAAGATCACGGACGTGAATGCAGCGACGGAAGCGGTAACAGGGTATACCCGTACAGAACTCATCGGTACGGAATTTTCCGACTATTTCACTGAGCCCGAACAAGCACGGGCCGGATATCAAGAGGTGTTTAGCGTAGGTTCTGTGCGCGACTATTCACTGGAGCTTCGACACCGGGAAGGACATGTGACTTCGGTGTTGTATAACGCCTCCGTGTATCGGAATGAAAAGGGACAGGTCGCGGGAATCTTTGCGGCGGCACGCGACATCACCGAACGCAAGCGGGCGGAGGAGGTCTTGCGGGAGAATGAGTCCAAGTTCCGGACCCTTTTCGAATCTGCCAACGATGCCATTTTTTTGATGGAGCAGGATATTTTTATCGACTGCAATCCAAAGACTTTGGAGATGTTTGGCTGTACCAGGGAGCAGATCATCGGGCAGCCTCCTTTCCGGTTCTCCCCGGAAGTCCAGCCTGATGGGCGGAACTCCGGAGAAAAAGCACTGGAGAAGATCAACGCGGCGATTAAATACCAGTCTCAGTTCTTTGAATGGAAACACAGTCGTTATGATGGAACCTTGTTTGATGCAGAGGTCAGCTTGAACACCTTCAGCAACATGGGGAAATACTACATTCAGGCTATAGTTCGCGACATCTCCGAGCGTAAGCAGGCGGAGGAGGCGCTGCACCGGACGGAAGAGAACTTCCGTCGTTCTCTGGATGACTCCCCTATGGGGGTACGCATCGTGACCATAGAAGGTGAAACCATTTATGCCAACCGGGCAATTCTGGATATCTATGGTTATGACAGTCTTGAGGAACTCAGAACGACCCCCGTTAAGGAACGCTATACCCCGGAAAGCCATGCCGACTTTCTGATCAGAAGAGAAAAAAGACAGCATGGGGTTAATGTCCCGTCGGAATATGTTATAGACATCATCCGAAAAGATGGTGAAGTCCGCCATCTCCAGGTCTTCCGCAAGGAAATATTATGGGACGGTGAAAGACAGTTTCAAGTCATATATCAAGACTTAACCACACGCAAACGGGCAGAGGAGGCGCTGCAGAAGAGCGAGAGACGATACCGTGAATTCTTCGCCACATCCCGGGACTGTGTCTTCATTACCTCCGTGGAGGGGGATTGGATCGATTTCAACGATGCCGCGCTGGACATGTTCGGGTATGACAGCTGGGATGAACTGTCTCAAGTTTCCATTCCCTCTTTATATGTTAACCCGGAAGAACGTTCCGTGTTAACGGCCATTATTGAGAAGCAAGGCTATGTCAATGAATACCCTGTCTCGTTGAGGCGGAGGGATGGGACGGTCATAGACACACATATCACCTCGGGGTTCCAGCGAGATGCGGAAGGTTCCAAGAGAATATTTTATGGAACAATTCGCGACATTACCGACCGCAGGCAGGCGGAAGAGGAATTGAGGACTTCTCGTTTGCAGTTACGGGCACTTGCCACGCGACTGCAACAGATACGCGAAGAAGAGAGGATCATGATTGCACGAGAAATTCATGACGAAATGGGAGGGGGACTTACCGGATTGAAGATGGATCTCTCATGGCTGTTACGCAGGATGAGCGACGTAGCCCCGGATGACGCTCGCGTTGCCTTACTGGACAGGATTCATACATCGAATGCATTGATAGATCAGATGATCCATGTCGTACGCCGAATATCCACAAATTTGCGGCCATCAGTTTTGGACGATTTAGGGTTGATCGCCGCGCTGAATTGGCAGGCGCAGGAATTTACAAGTCGTACAGAGATACTGTGTGAGTTTGTCACATCATTGGATTATGTCATCCTGGAAGATGAAACGGCCACGGGCGTGTTTCGTGTCTTTCAGGAAGCCCTTACGAACGTGGTGCGATACTCCCGAGCAACAAAGGTTATCGTCGTTTTACGAGAAGGTGAGAGGAGTCCTTTCGGGAATGGATATCTTGTTCTTGAGATCAGGGACAACGGCAGAGGAATCACCGCGGAGGAAATTATGAATCCGAAATCCCTTGGTCTCCTGGGCATGAAAGAACGTGTTCTGGCTTTTGGAGGAGAACTCTCAATTAGTGGTGAGCTGGGCGGCGGGACAACCCTGGTCCTAAAAATACCCCGCATAAAAGGAGAACCATCATGATCAAAGTGATTGTCGTCGATGACCATCCGGTCGTCCGGCGCGGCTTAAAGCAGATTATCGAAGACGAACCGGACATGCAGGTTGCGGGGGAGGCGAAAAACGCCGGGGAGTGTTTCTCACTTGTTCGAAAGACAAACTGCACGCTCGTTCTTCTGGATATTACGTTGCCCGACAAGAATGGTTTTGATGTGTTGAACCTATTAAAATATGAGCATCCGAACCTCCCGATCCTCATCTTGAGTGTTCACCCGGAGGACCAGTACGGTTTGCGGTTCATCAAGGCCGGTGCCTCGGGATACCTGATGAAAGAGGAGGCGCCGGAAGAACTGGTTAAGGCCATCAGAAAAGTGAATGCCGGGGGAAAGTATATCAGCGCATCTCTTGCCGAGAAACTGGTTTCCCAACTGGTTGCGTTTGATAAACCGCCTCACGAAAACCTCTCAAACCGTGAATTTCAGATATTATGCATGATTGCCCAGGGAAGGACACTGAAGAGTATTGGGGGTGAACTCTGTGTCAGCGAAAAAACGGTCAGCACCTACCGCAGCCGCATCATGGAAAAAATGAGCATGAGCACCAATTCCGATCTGATTCACTATGTCACGGAACACCGCCTCATCTAAACATTATCATTCGACATTCCTCCGACCGCCACAATCCTTGTAGGGAATCCCCTACAAAAATATCAGGTATCCCTGACAGACAAATCTCCTGGTAAATGGCAACGATACGGCAAGACAACATCCCTGTGAGGTCTGCCATGAAAGTCCTTATTGTTGATGATTCAAAGATCGTGTGTGATGGGTTGCAGCAAATGCTCATCAATATTGCCGACGTTGAAATTGTCGGGCAAGCACACAATGCCCAGGATGCCATTGCATCCATCTCTGAATCAAATCCTGATGTGGTGATTCTGGATATACGCCTGCCCGGTCTGAGCGGCATCGATGTTTTGAAAGATATCAGAGCGAAAAAATTGCCAAGCCGGGTCATCATGCTGACCAACTATCCATATTCCCAGTACCGAATAAAATGCGAGGAACTGGGAGCCGATTATTTTTTTGATAAAGTGACGGAAATCGAAGAGATTCCGAAAGTGATTGAAGAATTGGCAAAGAATAACCCATAAATACGCGAAGAAAACATAATAAAAGATTAGGTGCAGAAAGTGATCAACCGAAAAGGCAGGAGCATAAAAAAATGAAGCGATTGATCCGGCTTGTTGACTTTAATCTTGACGATCAGAAATATGCCCTGTTCCTTTCTGCGGTCATACGGATTATTCGTGTCGTTGAGATAACAAACTTACCGAAGGCGCCGGACATCGTTCTCGGTGTTATCAACATGCACGGCCAGGTTATTCCCGTATTCGATATTCGCAAACGTTTCCGGTTGCCTCAAAGGGAAATACAACTGGATCACCAACTGATTGTCGCATCCGCAGCGAAGCGCACCGTTGCGCTGCTCGTGGACTCCGTCGACGATGTCATTGAAATTCCGGAAAACAGGGTTATTGCCGGCGAGCATATCCTTCCCGGGCTGGAGCATGTGGAAGGTGTTGTAAAGACGGAAGACGGCATGATTCTCATTCATGATCTTGAGCAGTTTCTTTCCCTTCAGGAGGAAAAAGCTCTCAATGAAGCGATAGAAGAGTTAAGCCATGATGAACGGAAAGACTGATTATCAAAGCATCCCGGATGCGCTTCTCTCCAGGTTGAGCGAATGCCTGACGGCTAAAATCGGTTTGAACTTTTCAGACAAAAACAGGAATGAACTTCCTCAGAAGATGACGGCCGCCATGAAGGATTTCGGCTTCGAAAATGTTGGTGAATTTATCGAGTGGCTTCTTTCTTCATCACCGACACTAAAACAGACTGAAATCCTGGCAAGCCATCTCACCGTGGGGGAAACCTATTTTTTCAGGGAGAAACAAGTATTTGAAATTCTTGAGGAACGAATTCTTTCTGAACTAATTGACACACGTCGGGGAAATGAACGTTTTCTCCGCATCTGGAGCGCCGGGTGTTGCACCGGCGAGGAACCGTATTCCATTGCCATATTGCTCCATAAAATGCTCCCCGATTTGAAGGCCTGGAATATTTCGATCCTGGCTACGGACATCAACCCCCGTTTTCTTCACAAGGCGTCGGAGGGGATATACGGCAAATGGTCATTTCGAGACTGCCCGCAGTGGGTGCAGGAAAAGTATTTCCAAAGGTCGAAGAAAGACCGGTTTGAGATTTTGCCCGAGATTAAAAATATGGTGACCTTTGCCTATTTCAATCTGGTTGAAGATTCATATCCCGCCCTTTCGAACCAGACCAATGCCATGGATGTCATCTTCTGTCGCAACGTGCTCATGTATTTTGCCGAAGAGCCGGCGAAAAAAGTCGTTCACAATTTGTCCCGTTCCCTTGTGGATGAAGGTTGGATGATAATCAGTCCGGCTGAGAGCGTCTATATTTCGTCGCCGCCATTTGCAGCCGTTCGTTTCCCCAATGCCGTTCTCTACAAAAAAGACAGCAAGCTCCGAGAGATGAAAGAAATTCCCTCCCACATGCCTCCCTTCCTTAATAAAGAAACGGCGGCCCCTGTCAGGCCACGCGTTGATATTGACCAGAAACGAGACCGGGCTACGGTGCGCGAAACGAAAACAGTGAAGCGGTCAGAGGACAAAGAAAAGGATGGAGAAAAGGCCCCGCCGCCATACGTAAAGGCGCAAGCCCTTTATGAACAGGGCCGCTATGGAGAAACAATCCGGGAACTTCTGGAACTGGTTTCACACAATCAGGATCTGGTGAAGGTACTGTCTCTGCTCGCACGCGCATATGCAAACCAGGGTGAGCTCAGGGAGGCGCGCAGATGGTGTGAAAGGGCCATCGCGTCCGACAAGTTGTCTCCGGGGCTGCATTACCTTCGAGCTACCATACTTCAGGAACAGGGGGGCACGGAAGAAGCGGTCATGTCTTT
>Ga0209749_1002557_pt1 | contig 11602 bp, 8 predicted proteins | sample EPASupsiteSAE347_FD_187267 | JGI IMG/M metagenome (GOLD analysis project Ga0209749, IMG submission 187267) | Bioremediated contaminated groundwater from EPA Superfund site, New Mexico - Sample SAE3-47 (SPAdes) (version 2) | ecosystem: Environmental > Aquatic > Deep subsurface > Groundwater >... | reverse complement strand
AATAAGGATGGGGTGTTCGCTTTTATTCTATTAGCCGATACCTTAAAAAAATCGTATCTTTATTACTAGCCAACCCATTATAAATTTCATCCGTCTGCTTCCCTCAAGGCTTTCGGGTACCTTACCAGACAAGCAATTGGAAAAAAATAGCTACCAGTCACTATTCAAAACCCTAACTATCCAATGATATGAGAATGACTATTTCCACCATACTCTTGATTGTGCTCATTGGCTGCTCAGCTCCCAAACCAGATGACAACATCATTCATCTGAATCCTAAAAGCTGGCCAACGGAAACAGTTGCCCTGGATGATATCATTAAAGAGGTTCAGGTTATTCCGCTGGAAACCAAACCGGAATGCCTGATCAATTCTGCTAAGCAAGTTCTGTTTTTGCAAAACGGAATGCTTCTCGTTCAGAATAACCATATTTATCATTTTGACAAGCAGGGTAAATTTATCCGAACCTTCGGAAGTCAGGGTAAGGGACCCGGGGAATACGTTAGTGTAGGCAGTCGATCCATACTGGTTAATGGAAAAAAATCAGAAATCATCATTCATGATTTCAATGGCCGGAAATACCTCTACTTCAACCTGAACGGCGATTTTATCCGTGAAGTTCGCAGTAATCATCATAGCAGCAAAATGAGTCTTATTGGTGATGATATGATGGCGATTCACGCCGGCAGGATGGGAGGTGATCCGGAGCATTATGAATTGATTATTGCCGGATGGGACGGTCGGGTTCAGAAGAAGTATTTCCCTTTTTCGGATCTGACCGGGTATGATCTATGCAGTGGTTTTGCCAGAGGTACTTCCCCCAACTCCTGTCTGTACCACAGATTATTTGATTATTCGATATTCGAGGTTTTTCCCGACCGGATTGATACTTTACTTACTGTGGACTTTGGTACTAATTCTATTGATACATCCAAATATTTCATCGAGGATAATGATTACTACCGTGGGAGTGATCCTGATAAAATCGCCGGATTCAATTCAATCGTCAATACACCCGATCATTTTATTGCATCTATTAACATGGACGTAAATACCAGAGGTATCTGGATACTGGAACATCGTTCAGGGAAGCATTCTTTTCTTGCTGCTGATTCTCTCGAATGTGTCGGCACATTTCACGATATCCCGATTTCGGTTCCACGGCAGACCCGGGATTCCTGGTTCGTGTCAGGAATCGATGGGATCGATTGGGCTGAAGCGATAAAAAACATTTCCGAATCCGAAAAAGTCAGACTTCGTAAAGATATCCCCGGTTTTATCGAAGCCGAAAAGGTGGATCAGGACGGGAATCCGGTCGTGGTCTTCTTTAAGTTCAAAGAGCTGTAAGACACGGGCATAAGGGCTTAAGGAACAACAAACAAATTGGCACATCGACACATTAGATTTTAGATTTTAGAAAAAAAGATTTAACTCATCATCTAAAATCCAGAATCCGATATCCAGAATCGTCACTCATCACTCATCACTCATCACTAAATCAGCCCCTTGGCATGTTTCTCTCCGATTACCTTCAGCATATCGAGGGTCATGGACGGAAGATCGTATTTCGGATTCCAGCCCCACTCGGCGCGGGCGCAGCTGTCGTCCATCTGGTTCGGCCATGAGTTGGCAATGGCTACCTTAACGGGATCGGGATCGTAGGTCATGACGAAATCGGGAATATGTTTTTTGATCTCAGCATAAATGATCTCGGGATCGAAGCTCATGGAGGTGACGTTGAAGGAGTTCCTGTGCTTCAGCCGGGACGGATCGGCCTCCATAATGTTGATTGCAGCATCCAGGGCATCAGGCATGTACATCATATCAAGGAAGGTGCCGGCCGGTAGCGGGCAGACAAATTTCTTCTTTTTTATGGCCTCATAATAAATCTCCACGGCATAATCCGTTGTACCGCCGCCCGGTAGGGTATCGTTGGAGATAATTCCCGGGAACCGTACTCCCCGCGTATCGACTCCAAAGCGTTTGAAATAGTAATCGCAGAGCAGCTCGCCGGTCACCTTGGTCACCCCGTACATGGAGCTCGGGCGCTGGATAGTGTCCTGCGGAGTGAAATCAAGCGGAGTGGTGGGCCCGAATGCCCCGATGGAACTGGGGAAAAAGACGGAGCAGTTATTCTCGCGGGCAACCTCAAGTACATTATAAAGCCCGTTTACCCCGATGTTCCACGCGAGCTGGGGATGTTTCTCACCAACTGCCGAGAGTAGTGCTGCCAGGTGATAGATGGTGTCAATATTATACTTTTTAACCAGTTCGGCAATCTGGCTCGCATCCGTAACGTCCATGGTCTCCATCGGTCCGGTCTCGGCCAGGGGGCCAGTGGTGATAACCCGCTTGTCGCTTCCGATCACATGATTGTTACCAAACCGTTTCCGAAGTTCTAATGTGAGTTCCGAACCAATCTGACCGCCACATCCGGTTAAAAGAATGTTTTTCATAGCTATGTGCTTATAGTCAATGACTTACAAAATCAGGATTTATTTTTCAAAAGTACAGAATCCGGGCAGACTTTTCAATTTCCCGCTGCCTTATTTAATGATATAAATCAGCATTATTCATGAGATTCAATCGTTTCTATTCGTGTGCAAAGTTTTAATTTTGGCGCCGTATAAGAAGAGAAGCAAAAAACCATGTATAACAAGTTCCAAAAACACCTGCAGCAGCAATTGAGTGACATTGAAGCGGCAGGATTATTCAAGAATGAGCGGATCCTGGTAACACCGCAGGGACCCAAGATCAAAACCACTGCCGGCCAGGAGGTTCTGAATTTCTGTGCAAATAATTACCTGGGATTCTCCAATCATCCCAGGCTCGTGAAGGCAGCAAAGGAAGCTTTGGACACTCATGGCTACGGCATGTCGTCGGTCCGGTTTATCTGCGGAACCACTGATCTGCACAAGCAACTGGAAAAGAGTATTTCCGATTTTTTCGGTACCGAAGATACGATCCTGTATGCAGCCGCTTTCGATGCCAACGGCGGTGTGTTCGAACCACTCCTCACCGATGAGGATGCCATCATTTCGGATACCCTGAACCACGCCTCGATCATCGACGGGGTGCGTTTGTGCAAAGCTCAGCGGTTCAGGTATTCCAACGCCGATATGGAGGACCTCGAGGACCAGTTGCAGCAGGCCCAGCCGTGCCGATACCGGTTGATCGTGACCGACGGGGTTTTCTCCATGGACGGTAACGTCGCTCCTTTGGATAAGATCAAGGCATTAGCCGAAAAATATGATGCCATGATCATGGTCGATGAATCACATTCGGCCGGGGTTATTGGCAAGACAGGCAGGGGTACCACTGAACATTTCAATGTCCGGGGCCAGGTGGAGATCATCACCGGCACGCTTGGAAAATCATTCGGCGGTGCCATCGGCGGATTCACCACCGGTAAGAAAGAGATCATTGCCATGCTCCGCCAGCGGTCGAGGCCTTACCTGTTCTCTAATTCCATCCCACCGTCTATTGCTGCTGCCGGGATCGAGGCATTCAAGATCATGAACGAGTCAACGGAATTCCTGGACAACCTGCATAAAAACCGCAGCTATTTCGTGGACCAGATGACCCGTCTCGGATTTAAGATCAAGCCGACCCAATCGGGTATATGCGCCGTCATGTTCGGTGATGCCAAGCTCTCCCAGGAGGTAGCCTCCCGGTTGCTCGATGAAGGTATCTACGTGATCGGCTTTTATTTCCCGGTGGTACCCAAAGGTGAAGCGCGAATCCGCGTTCAGCTCTCCGCCGCACATACGCCCGAGCAGCTTACAACGGTTGTTGCAGCCTTTGAAAAGGTTGGAAAAGAGCTGGGAATCATAGGTTAAGCCGGATGTTTCATGATCCCTTAGTTGCTCTGTATCATTGTCGAAGAGCAACTTGTTTTTTGAATTTCCAATTCATCAATTCGATACTTTTAAGTCAGACAAACCACAAAATCTGACTTATATGACGAATATCGGGTCCTATGAAGATCGTTTAAAAAATTTTAGTTGGTCGAACGCGGGAAAAGAGCTGGACTACTGTGAGGGTGACCAGATTAATATCGGCTGGTATTGTTCCGACCGGGTCTGCCAGCTTGGAAAATCTGAAAAAACAGCTTTAATCTGGGAAGGCAGGGGCGACGAAGTCAGGCGGTACTCCTATAATGACATCCGCCTGTTAAGCAACACATTCGGAGCTTTCCTAAGGGGACTCGGTGTTACCGATGGTGACCGGGTTTGCCTGTTCATGGACAAGATACCCGAGCTGTATATCGGCCTGGTCGGGATCCTGAAGATCGGGGCCATTGCGCAGCCGCTCTTCTCAGCCTTCGGCGACGAATCGCTCTTTATCAGGCTTGAAAATGCCGGCACCCGCGCAATCATCACTCAGCGAAAGCACGCATCGAAAATCCAGAAGATTCTCGATCAGCTTCCCAACCTGGAGTTCATCATTGTGGTGGATGATGACGGGAAGAAGCCTCCGAAGCCGAAAGAGATCCTTTTCCGCCTGGATCAGGCGGAACCGGTTGAACAGATAGACATTTTCCCCGCAAAAGCCGAAACCGCGTCGATCCTGCACTACACATCCGGTACCACGGGTCAGCCGAAGGGGGTTAAACATGTACATTCCAGCCTGATATCACAATATATAACTGCCAAATGGGTGCTCGACCTCCGGGACGACGACATATACTGGTGCACAGCCGACCCGGGTTGGGTGACAGGAACATCCTACGGAATCATTGCCCCGTTTGCAATGGGGATCACCCAGTGCGTTATGGACATCGGTTTTTCGGCAGAGGCCTGGTACCGGTTCATCGAAAAGCACCGGATCACCATGTGGTATTCGGCCCCGACCGCTATCCGGTCTCTCATGAAAGCAGGCGACGAGGTTGTCAGGCAGTTCGACCTGTCGAGCCTCAGGCACCTGGCCAGTGTAGGTGAGCCGCTAAATGCTGAGGCAGTGGTATGGTCGGACCGGATGTTTGGAAAACCCTTTTACGACACGTACTGGCAAACCGAAACCGGCTCGATCATGATCAGCAATTTCCCGGGCATGAAAGTGAAGCCGGGTTCGATGGGACGGCCGTTCCCCGGGCTTACCGCTGCTATCCTGGATCCGGATACGTTTGAACCGATCCATGAAGTCAATAAACCGGGCCTGATTGCTTTCCGGCACGACTGGCCTGCACGGATGCGGACCTACTGGAACAATGAAGAGACGTTCCAGAAGAAATTCAGGAACGGGTGGTATCTCACGGGTGACCGTTCGACGATAGACAAGGACGGATACTACTGGTTTATAGGCCGTGATGATGATGTGATCAACACCGGCGGGCACCTGGTGAGCCCGTTCGAGGTGGAATCGGCCCTGCTGGAACATCCGGCTGTTGCGGAATCAGCCGTGGTGGCCAAGCCCGATCAGGTAAACATGGAAGTAGTAAAAGCTTTCGTCACGCTGAATCCTGGTTTTAAGGCTGATGACGAGCTCGAGCTCGACATCATGAACTTCATCCGGAAAAAGCTATCTCCGCTGGCCATGCCGCAGGAGATCGAATACATGGACCGGCTCCCGAAAACCCGCAGCGGCAAGATCATGCGCCGGGTACTGCATGCCCAGGAATGGGGAGAGGAGATCGGTGATATATCAACTTTGGAAAACGATTAATAATTAAATCAGAATAATAATGCCAGAAATTAATGAATTGAAAGAGGTGATCCTTAAGTACGTGATCAATGAATATGCTGAAGAGGATTACAATTTGACCTATGACTCTCCGCTGATTTCCAGTGGATTGATTGACTCCTTCTCGATGGTTTCCCTCAAGCGGTTCCTGGAGGTGAAATACAAGATCTCGATCCCTGACGACAAGGCCACTCCGGAGGCTTTCGACAATGTCACCACGATCGCCAACCTGGTCCTAAACTACCTATGACAGCCAGAGTTGTCAACTCTTTGAGAGTTGACAACTCTAAAAAGAAACCACCCATGAGCTACTCTGATAAAACAAAAAAGGTCTATACCGATCAGCTTGATGCCATATCGGCTGCAGGCCTGTTCAAGCAGGAACGGTTTATCCACTCGAGTCAGGCTGCGGATATCGAGGTTGAATTCCCCGCCGGTTCAGTCACCAAGAAGGTCATTAACATCTGTGCCAACAACTACCTCGGGCTTTCGAGCCACCCCGATGTGATCAAGGCGGCCCATGAGGGACTCGATACCCGCGGGTACGGGATGTCGTCGGTGCGGTTCATATGCGGAACCCAGGATATCCACCGGGAGCTGGAGCGCAGGATGACGGAGTTTCTCGGGACCGAGGACACGATCCTCTTTCCCTCCTGCATGGATGCGAATGCGGGCGTTTTCGAAGCCCTCCTCACGCAGGATGACGTGATCATCTCCGACCGCCTGGTTCATGCCTCGCTGGTCGACGGGATCCGCCTCTGTTCGGCCATGCACGACACGTTCAAGCATTCGAACATGGAACATCTGGAAGAGAAGCTCCAGCTTCATGCCGACAAGCGCCTGAAAGTGGTTGTGAACGACGGGGTTTACTCGATGGACGGGGATATGGCCAAGGTTGATCAGCTGGTTGCATTGTGCGAAAAATATGACGCGATGCTGCTTGTTGACGAATCGCACGCTTCGGGATTTATCGGAAAAACAGGCCGGGGAACCCCCGAACATTGTGGTGTCCATGGAAAAGTGGATATTATCACAACGACCTTCGGAAAAGCACTCGGCGGAGCTTCCGGCGGATGCGTTTCGGGAAGGAAGGAGATCGTTCAGTTATGCCGCCAGAAGGCTCGTCCCTATCTCTTTTCGAACACGATCGCTCCGGTTGTTGTTTCGGGCGTGCTTAAGGTACTCGATATTCTCAGCGAGAGCACTGAGCGGCGCGATAAGCTGGAACGCAACACCATACTGTGGCGCAAGGTTCTCTCCGAGGCCGGTTTTATCATTAAAGAGGGCATCACACCAATTGTTCCGGTGATGCTGTTCAATGCAAAGCTGGCGCAGGATGTATCGCGTGACCTTTACGAAGAAGGGATCTATGCGGTTGGATTCTTCTTCCCGGTAGTTCCCAACGGCCAGGCCCGCATCCGCACCCAGATATCGGCCGGCCATGAGACTAACCACCTGCTGAAATCACTCGACCGGTTCATCAAGGTGGGGAAGAAATACGACATACTCGGGAAGACGAAGGAGGAGATCATCGAGAGGTACGGACAGTAAAACCTAAGGCAGGAGGGGAGGAAGGAAAGCTATTAAGGATTTAAGATTCATGGATTGAAGTCCTGGGTCGGTTAAAAATTATACTAATTGACTTACAATCTTTTATCTTATATACCTTCCTTTTTGCCTTCCTGCCCTTCTGCCTTCTTGCCCTCATAAAGTATATTTGTTCCATGATATACGGTATCGGTACTGACATTATTGAGGTTGAGCGTATCCGCGGTTTTATTGCTAAGGGGGATGCTTTCAAGGAGCGGGTGTTTACCCCGGATGAGATTGTTTACAGTGATTCCTTTCGAGATCCCGCTCCGTTTTATGCGGCACGTTTTTCCGCCAAGGAAGCATTTGTTAAAGCCTTAGGAACAGGATTCACCAGTGGTATCGGATTCAATCAGATTGAAGTCTATCACGTGGAACTGGGCAAACCCGAGATCCGTCTCACCGGCAAAGCCAAGGAAGTAGCCGAAGAAAAGGGAATCACCAGGATTCACGTATCAATTTCCCATGTGAAAGAGTGGGCGAACGCAGTGGTAATCCTTGAGAAGTAAAATAGGGCAGGAGGGCAGAAGGGCAAAAAGGAAAGAATTAAGTCTTAGTTCTTAAGTCCTAATAACTTTACTTCCTGCCCTTCTGCCCTATTCTACTTAATTATCTTTCAGACATCTCACCGAATATCCCCTGCTTTTGGTCGAGGCTACGCGGTCAATCCCAATGCCCGACCAGTTGAGTCTCCGGGTCCAGGACAGCGACAAATCTTCTTTCTCGGATGATGACCAAAATTGAGCCTGATGAGTAAGGTTGCCAAATCCCCCGCTTGGAAACGTGAAACCGCCCGGAAGGGCAGCGAATCCGCTGGTGTTGGTGCCATTGCCTCCTTCAGGCCAGCCGGTGTTTGATTTCATTTTGTCTCCCACCTGTCCTGAAGCCCTGGCTCCTTCGGTATCGATATCTGCCTGTTCCATTCCCAGGTACAGCTCAAGGGTTTTCCATTCGGCATCACTGGGTAAATGCCAGCCGGCAGGACAAGCATTCAGGGCAGCCGTCCAGTTGTACAGGACCCCGTAGGTTGAATAATTTGCAGATGCTTTGGCTGCAGCCAGATCCTCTCCTTCATAATCGTACACATAATGGAGAGCCTCGCTTGGAGATTCCATCGTTGACCGGCTGACCGACGGCAGGTAGTCCATATTCTTGGTCATCCAGGTCTGGGTGCCAATGTTTGAATAAAGATAAACGGTGCCATTCCGGGGGTCGGTAAAAGAACCGTCACTCCCGCCGGTTGTGAAAGAAACAACTGCCCCGTAACTGGTCCCTTCCTCATTGGTAGCAAACGCCTGGACATAATATTTGGTTTTCTCCGTCAATCCTTCAATCGTTGCCGAGAAGGTCCCGATACCGAGGCCGATAGACAACTTGGTTCCGTGGCTCTTCGGATCGGCAGTGCCACCCCAGTATACCCCGCGGTCGGTTACGGCAGTAAATCCGGCTGATGTTACATTACCTCCGACCTGCGCTGTGGTATACGTGATCTGGTCAGTATCGGATGTTTCTACGGTTGGTTTGGTACCCGTTTTTTCATCACAACTCACAAGAGTGATTATCATGACGAACAGCAGTGAATTGATTCTGAATTTCATAGTGTAAGATGTATAAGGTTTATTTGTAAGCAGGCGGTTTTAAAGGTCGCAATACTTCTTTAAACCTGCAAACGGTTTATAGGGCAAGAGGGCAGAGGGCAGAAGGGCAGGAAGTAAAGGGAAATGAAAAAAGCTGCAAGTCAAAAGTATTACCATTTGACTTACAGCCTTTTATCTTACCAACTTTCCTTTCTGCCTTCCTGCCCTGCAAATGCAGCTAGCTGCATTTGCTGTGCCCGCACTCCTTGCAGGTGAGGCACCCTTCCTGGTACATCAGCTTGTCGCTTCCGCAATGTTCGCACTTCTGTCCCTTGATGGCTTCGGTGCCGTCGGGGATATACTGTTTGAGCGCGCGGGCCACACCGGCTTTCCAGGAGTTGATGTTCTCGTTGTCGAGACTGAGTGACGAAACCAGGTTTACCACATAGGGAATGGGCATACCGTGACGGAGGACTCCGGAGATCAGCTTTGCGTAATTCCAAAACTCTTTATCGAACATGTAAGACAATCCGCCTACCGTGCAGGGATTGCCATATTTATCGGTATACTGAAAATCATAACGGGCTCCTTCGGCGGTTTTAATCTTGATGATCTGTCCGCGGGTGATGGATTTGGGGATTAGCAGGGTATCTTCTTCGGCCCGGCCGGTGAAGATCTCATAGGGCTGGCCGTTAAGCATCCCGACAAAGGCGAACCAGTCTTGCTCCTCGTTCTTGAACCGTAGCAGTTCGGCTTCCAGTACCGGCGGGCGCTTATGGCCAGCATGAGACTGATGGTGGGGCTCTTCTTCCTTTTTCTCTTCGTTCTTGATCAGGACTCCGTCGCGCGAACCTTCGCGGTACACGGTGACTCCTTTGCAGCCACATTCCCAGGCTGTTTTATATACGTCAGCAACGGTTTCCTCGGTCACGTCTTTCGGCAGGTTGACCGTTACCGAAATGGAGTGATCGACCCACTTCTGGATCTCGCCTTGCATGCGCACCTTGGCGACCCAGTCGATATCGTTTGAGGTCGACTTGTAATAGGGCGATTTTTTAACCAGTTCCTGCACCTTATCATCGGTATAATCCTTCACGGCTTCGGCATCATATCCGTTGATGGTGAGCCAGTCCATGAATTTATGATGGAATACGTTGAATTCCTCCCAAGAATCACCCATATCATCCACGAAGGAGATTTTGGTCTCGGGATCATTGGGATTGACTTTCCGGCGGCGGCGGTAGAAAGGCATGAATACCGGTTCGATGCCCGAGGTGGTCTGCGACATCAGGCTGGTGGTTCCCGTCGGGGCAATGGTCAGAAGTGCCAGGTTGCGGCGGCCGGCCACTTTCATTTCTTCGTACAGGCCGGGATCGGCTTTACGCAGCCTGTCGATAAACGGATTATCCTTTTCCCGCTGGGTATCATACATCGGGAAAGCGCCTCTTTCCCGGGCCAGGCTAACCGAGGAGCGATAGGCTTCTACAGCGAGCGTCTTCTGAACCTCAACGGCAAAATCAGTGGCAATATCGCTTCCGTACGTGAGGTTCAGGGCAGCCAGCATATCACCTTCGGCTGTGATCCCGATACCCGTACGGCGTCCCTGTTCGGTTTTCCTCCGGATATTTTCCCACAGTTTCAGTTCAACCCTTTTCAGTTCATAATCTTCCGGGTCGTTATTGATCTTGGCGATGATCCCTTCTATCTTTTCAGATTCCAGGTCGATGATGTCATCCATGATTCGCTGGGCGTAATGAGCATGTTCCCTGAACTTGTCGAAGTTGAACTTTGCCTTATCGGTAAACGGATTATCGACATAGGCGTACAGGTTGATAGCCAGTAGCCTGCATGAATCATACGGACAGAGCGGGATTTCACCGCACGGGTTGGTGGAGACTGTCTTGAAGCCCAGATCGGCATAGCAATCCGGAACCGATTCGCGAATAACGGTATCCCAGAAGAGGACACCGGGTTCGGCCGATTTCCAGGCATTATGAATGATCTTCTCCCAGAGTCTCCGGGCGTCGATCTCTTTCAGATGGGTAGGCTTGTCGGAATCAATCGGGAATTGCTGTACGAACTTCTGATTGTTGATGGCAGCCTGCATGAATTCATCGGTGATCTTGACCGAAACATTGGCTCCTGTTACTTTTCCTTTCAGGGTTTTTGCATCGATAAAATTCTCTGAATCAGGATGTTTGATTGATATACTCAGCATGAGCGCCCCACGGCGGCCATCCTGTGCCACCTCACGGGTAGAATTGGAATAGCGTTCCATAAACGGAACAACGCCGGTGGAAGTAAGTGCCGAGTTCATAACCGGACTCATCGTCGGACGGATATGGCTCAGGTCGTGGCCCACCCCGCCCCGTCTTTTCATCAGCTGAACCTGTTCCTGATCGATCTTCATGATCCCGCCATAGGAATCGGAAGAGCCTTCGTTACCGATGACAAAACAGTTAGACAGGGATGAAATCTGGTAAGGATTGCCGATTCCGGTCATCGGGCCACCCTGTGGGAGGATGTAAGTAAAATCCTTCAGAAGCTGGTATACCTGCTCCTCCGTCATCGGGTTCGGATACCGTTTTTCGATTCGTGCAATTTCACGGGCCATTCTCCGGTGCATATCATCCGGAGTCTGTTCATAGATGTTCCCGTGCGAGTCTTTCAAGGCATACTTGTTAACCCAAACAGTAGCTGCAAGTTCATCACCACCGAAATATTTCCGGGAGGCTTCAACAGCCTCTTCCAATC
>Ga0209749_1002556_pt1 | contig 11607 bp, 9 predicted proteins | sample EPASupsiteSAE347_FD_187267 | JGI IMG/M metagenome (GOLD analysis project Ga0209749, IMG submission 187267) | Bioremediated contaminated groundwater from EPA Superfund site, New Mexico - Sample SAE3-47 (SPAdes) (version 2) | ecosystem: Environmental > Aquatic > Deep subsurface > Groundwater >... | reverse complement strand
ATGCGGCCATGGATTCGGAGCAGGCGGCACGGGCATTCTTCGATGCGTGCGGTCGCGAGGACTGGAACGAAACCGGCAAGTTTTGTACGGTGACCGGCACACTCAAGAACTATCTGGGCGGTGTTAAAATCATCAGTCTCGGGAAGCACTTTACATCCATGATCTCATTGATCAGCGGAGCGCAGTTCATACCATACGAAATTCAACTGAAAGATGGTAGCGTGAAGAAACACAACATTGCCTTGAAGAGAGACTCGCGAACCAAGCGTTGGTTCATTGACGGCGGAATTTGAAACATACTGCCGGGAAGACCATATCATGGCGATTGCACAAAATAGATGAAATCATTGCTGTGAGCCGATTGTAGATTGTGGGGGGGATTAGCAAGCCATCGCCGAAGCGTAATCCACCGTGAACCGAATGGAATTTGTCGATTTTTCGTGCGATTGCCCTGGAAGACCATATCTGTTTTCTGTGATTTCACATTGATTTATGGTAGTCATATTATTTGTAAGGAGAAATTCCATGAAGTTTATGTTCTCTTTGGTTCTTGTCTTTGTTTTGTGCTTTGGATTTTCGGCACATGCGGGTGAGCAAAAAATTGCGGATCACTTGAAATTCCTAAAAACTCAAGTTCAAGATCCCGTCGAGTACTTCGTGAACCTCTTCGACGATCATAAAATCGTCGTGTTCTGCGAAGGGCTTCACCCCGAATTAACTCAATATGAATTCTTGATGAAGGTCGTGGCACATCCAAAATTTTCCGAGCAGGTGAGAGCTGTTTTTACGGAAATCGGATCGAGTTGCCGGCAGAAAAAAATGGATGACTTCCTTTCATCAAAAAACTTTTCCGTTACTCCTCTATTGGAAATAAATCGAGAGAACACGTTTCATCCCACGGGATGGAGCTTTGCGAACATCATTCTTTTTTGGAATCAAATCTGGCAAGTGAATTCACACCTTCCCTCCGAAAAAAAGATTTGGATTTATCCTTCCGACATCCCATGGGATTGGAGTAAAATCCTTTCAAAAGCGGACTACGATGCCGCCTGGAAAAGCGATAATGCCCTCCATCGCGATCTTGTCATGGCCGGGATCATTGCCGATCGAATCGATGGGATCGAGAAAAACCTTCCCTTTGATTCGAACAAGAAAGATAAATATTTGGTCGTCATGAATACACGTCATGCTATGGGCTATGCCTTGACCCAAGAGGGAAAGTTCGGTGAGAATACCTGCAAATTCCTCAAAGATAAATTTGGAAAAAGCAATGTCTACAACGTATTATTTCATCAGCAAAAGGCAGTGACTTCAGATGGGAAGAGAGAATACATCCGGGAAGGGAAATGGGATGCGGCTTTCTATTCGAACGATCAAACACCTGTCGGTTTCAACTTGGCCGGGTCGCCTTTTGGAAACGATTCTTTCGATTATCACTCAAGGTTTCAAGCCGACAAATATTCCGATGTATTCGATGGACTGGTGTTTGTGAAACCTCTTTATAAATACCGAAAAAGAGACACTTCCCCCGGTTTTTACAGTAAGGAATATCTTGCACAAGTCGATCGGCGGTGTCAAATCGCGGAAATGGAAAATTTCATTCAAAAACTCATCAATCAATATGGGTATGATTGGGTTGCGGATGAATGGCCTAAAATTGAAGAGGGAATCGGTATTTCCGAAGAAGACTATCACAAAACAATCGATCAATGGCTGCAATAGCCGATCTTTATTCCATGTAATACCATTCCCAAAAAGAAATGTCGTATTCCGTAGGGCGGATTAGGTGCTTTCCACCGTAATCCGCCGAAAAAAATACGTCTTTATTTAATGGAATTGGTATAATACAAACAAACGCTCCATTCGAGTGAAAGCTCGATGGAGCGTTCCGGGATTCCCCAACAAGTTCCGTCATCTGGAACTTCACACGGTCGTGTTCGATGACCGCGGCATCGGGTTTTAGTCGAGAGTGTGAATTACCACTCCGGAACGAAGCTTGGGTTCAAACCACGTTGATTTCGGCGGCATGATTTTTCCGCTGTCGGCGATTGCAATCAGTTGCTCGATGGATGTTGGAAATAGCGAGAAGCTGACCACGAATTTTCCCGAATCTACGACTTTTTCCAACTCCTTCATTCCCCTGATTCCGCCTATGAAATCTATTCGTTTGTCGGTTCGCGGATCTCCGATGGCGAGAATCGGTGCCAGCAGATTGTTTTGCAATATGGAAACATCCAGACAACCGACGGGGTCTTTTGCATCAAAACTACCGGGTTTCGCCGTAAGGTGATACCATTGCTCTTTCATGTACATTCCGAAATGGTTGGCAGCCTTGGGTTTCTTTTCGGTGGTCTTTTCGACTGTAAATTTTTCAGAGATTTTCTTTAGAAATTCTTCATGTGTATTTCCGTTAAGATCTTTTACCGTGCGGTTGTAATCCATTATAAAAAGGTGATTATGGGGAAAAATAACGGCTAAAAAGTAATTGTATTCTTCGTTGCCTGTATGTTTGGGATTCTGTTCTTTTCTTACCTTGGCTATTCGGGCGGCGGCAGCAGATCTATGATGACCGTCCGCGACATAAAGAGCTGGGATTTTTTTGAACGCCGCAGTAATCTGTTTTCCCCAATCATCATTCTTTACTACCCATAAAACATGCCTGATTCCGTCATCCGAAGTGAAATCGTATTCAGGAGCTTCCTTGGTCGCCTTGTCCATAAGCGAGTCGATTTCCGGCTTGGCATTATAGGTCAAAAAAACGGGCCCTGCATTGGCATTTATTGTATCAACGTGTTTGAGGCGATCCTCTTCTTTGTCTTTTCGTGTTAATTCGTGTTTCTTGATTTTATCGTTCCAGTATTCTTCGGCGGAGCAACAACACATCAGGCCGGTTTGCGCACGACCATCCATGACTTGCTTGTATATGTAGAACCAAGGTTGCGGATCTTGTACCAAATACCCCTTCTTTTTGAACATCTCGAAATTTTCTTTCGCCTTAGCGTATACTTTGGGGTCATATAAATCCATTTTCGGATCAAGGTCAATTTCAGGTTTCGTTACATGCAAGAAACATCGAGCATTTCCTTGCGCTGCTTTTCGGGCTTCTTCTGAATTGATGACATCATAAGGTAAGGCGGCAAGTTTGGAAACCGTATCTTGGGGGGCACGAAGGCCTTTAAATGGACGAACAGTAGCCATCTTTGCATAGCTCCTTTATTATGTGATTTTGGATGACATTTTAAGAATACGCGTGGATTCTTGTCAACCTATTTCTTGTTGATTCTCTTTGCAGGAGTCGCTGTCGAGGATGATGAGGCGGTATAAAGATCCAAGAGCAAACCTGATTCCAAACCGGACTGGGTTGAGAACCATAAACAATTATTCGTAATTTCCACGGCTTTTATATTCGGAATTTGTTTCAGCCATTGTTCTGTCAGAGAGGCGGCTTCAACGACGGAATGATCGGTAAGATATGAGCGCATTTTTTTGTCGGCATCGACGGTTAAAGATTTTAAATCATCATTGGCTTTTATTAAATGCGCACCATCGAAAAAAACTATATCGCGGGCCCATGATGCCAAATCTTTAGGAAAGCGATCGAGGGGCAACTCGTTTAGAATCGTCTTTGTCTTGGGATGGTTTTTAAATTTAATTGTCAAAGTTTTTAATGCTTGAATTCTAACCGTATCAGATGCATCGTTTGTAGATTCGGCGACATAATCAAAGATATCAGAATCATCCGTCTCAAAGTCGGTTGGGATATTTTGCAGGCTCATTAGAGCCTCTTCGCGAATTCGGCCATCTTTGCTTTTCAGTGCCGATAGGATTTTTGAAAGGTTATCAGATGAAAAAGAATTTTTTAAATCATGAAGTTGAGCCGGAGTTGGCTCAGACGCAGTTGCCGGTGGTTCACAAATACCCGGAATTGTAGATGATGTCAGGAAAAAGCCGACGACAATATACCTCTTGAGTTGAGATGATATATTTGCGTTCATGATTACTCTGTTAATTGATGGAATTCGCGGATGATATAAATTTTATCATTTGTCAAAAAAATATATGGTCGAAAAAACAAACCACGGCCGAGCTGTTATACTCTGGCCGCGGTTTTGTAGAAATTACTTATTTCGCGGGTGCGGGTTCTGCAGCTTTCTTTCCGCCTTTTTTAGCGCCTTTGGCTTTCTTTCCACCTTTTTTAGCCTTTTTGGCTTTTTTGGCGTGAGTGGGTTCAGGAGTGATGATCGGAGTCGTAACCGGGGGAGCGCCCTCAATGATTACGTTTCCATTAGCATCTTTTGTAAGAGTCCGCCAAGTTTCACCATGTTTGAAGGCGGGAACCAACACATTGCCGTTGCTGTCGACGCCGGGAGTTCTGCGGGCGGTATTGCTGGCGGGGCTATAATACATGAGATTATGTTTCAAAGTATGAATTTCATTTTTGGAAAAACTGGCGCTGTTCAAATCTTCACTGACGTAAACAACTTCTTTTCCCAAGGAAATGCTCTTAACATCCTTGTCGCCGGAGCATTTTTCACTTTCGACAGCCCATTCGGGAAGTTGACCCTTGGATGCTTTGCGGGACTTTTTTGCTTTCTTGGCTTTAGGCGCCGGAGCATTTTCGTCCTTTACATCAGCAGCGGGTTCAGCTTTGGCATCGGTTTTGACTTCAGCCTTAGCGGCTTTGGCTTTCTTTTCCTTGGCCAAAACAGCGCCTGGGAGCATTAGCGTAGCAGCTAGAAGGATAGGGAGCAACCTCTTCATTTCATAACCTCCGTAATTACTTTTCAAATTAACTAAACAACAATATGTTGTTGTGGGCGATACTTTAAACTCATTTTAGTGTGAATGTCAACTTTATTTGCATCAAAAGAAGTAAATAAATACCATTTTTTCCTCCGGGTTAAATGGATAATAATGCTGCTTTGCAATTCAGCGACCTTCCGATTCCGACCGATTCAAATTGGATAAGTCATGTTGAACATCGATTAACCACTTTTGGAACCATACGATTACGCTTATGTCTATCATATCGGTTCCCCCTTTCATTTGCGTTTATGTTTGAACTGCGCCAAGTATCGCATATAGCGTGCCATGTGGTGTAAATATAGATCGAATGCCATTATATGACATATACAAATCTCTAATAAAATAAGAAAAAACGTATCTGTTCATTTTTAGAACAGCCTTTCAGTTGACTCCGAATACCCGATTTCAATATAGTAATGTCATCGCGGTTGTTTGATAATTTGTGCGGCAATTTTAAGGAGATACAAGTGCAACCTCACATAAAACTTACCCAGGGTCAGATCTCTCAGTATGTTTTGACTTGCGGAGATCCTTCAAGGGCGCAAGAGATTGCAAAACTATGTACCGGCAGTAAAGAATTGGCTTATAATCGAGAGTATCGGACTTTTCTGGGTGAATTTGAGGGAGAAAAAATAACAATAACTTCCCACGGCGTTGGATCGGCAGGAGCAGCCATCTGTTTCGAAGAACTGATAAAAATCGGAGCTAAAATAATAATCAGGGTGGGTACTTGCGGAAGCCTAACCGATGCTCTGGGGCAAGGAGATCATATTATTCCTGCCGGGGCGGTAAGGGAAGACGGAATAACAAATCTCTTGATACCTCATGGTTATCCGGCAATAAGCGATTCTCGCGTGACATTCGCTCTCGAAGATGCGACCTCAAAAGTCAAAGCAACTTATAAAAAGGGAATTGTCCTTGCCAGCGATTGTTTTTATCCGGGGGTTCTTCCATCCAGCCTGGAAATGTACAGTAAAGCCAACGTTCTCGGAGTCGAAATGGAATGCTCTGCTCTTTTTGTGATCGCGTCATTACGCGGGATTAAAGCCGGGAGTATTCTGACGATAGATGGAAATCCATTGAAGTGGAATGAAGGAGATTACGATCCGCATGGCGAAAAGGTTGTAAACGGGAAAGCGAGAATGTTGTCCATAAGTCTTTCCGCCATATCAACTTTAAGCCGTGAAAAATATAGTTGATGATATTTGAAGTTAAAATGTCTTCTTTAAAAGGACACATGAATATTCATCTACTCGGTGTCCGATATTATCAAGATCTCGGAGGTCTTTCGCAATAAAACTATGTCGATTTTGTCCACGAAACGAAGCGATGGTCCTTTTCTGATATTACTGCCTTTCGTCAGCATGTCGGGGCTTGAATTATTCGGAGTCAGATTCGCCAAGGATCTCCTTTCCAAAAAAATTCCCGCTGTTATTGCTTCACCATCGGGAGGACTGATTTGCGAGCGATGCAGGAACGAAAGCATTCCATGGCTTCCCATGCCCGTAATGTGGCGTTTTGATCCCGTGGGAATTTATATGTTATCGCAAACATTATTTGCCCTTAAACCTCGTGCTGTTGTCGGTTTTCGTACGCAGACCGCTTATCCTTTGCATTTGGCGCGGCTAATCACGAGAAATCATGCTCCTTTCTTTTTGTTTTATAGACTGGGAGCCGGAAATCAACCGAGACTGGATCCGTTGCATCGTTTGCTTTTCCGACAAATGGCAGCCGTAGTTCCCAATTCGGATCACGTAAAGAATAAAATCCTGTCGAAATGGGCTATCGATGATAATAAAGTTGTTTGTATCAAGAGCGGAATCGATATTAATAAATATCAACCGAACAAAGAAAAACGATTTGGAATTAGAAACAATCTTGGAATTCCTGGCGATGCTTTAGTCATAGGAAACACCGGTCGAATTCACCCGGAAAAAGGATCATTGATACTATTAGAGGCATTATTTGGAGAAAACGGTGCCGCGGAAAAAAGAAAAGACATTTATCTGGTCTACGTAGGTAGGGAATACGAACCCGGATACGGTGATTTTCTTAAGAAAAGAGCTGAGGAATTGAATGCGCGTGATCGATTTTTTATCGTTCCGTTCAGAAATGATGTCGAAAATATCTACCCGGCTTTTGATATTTTTACTCTTGCGGTTACTTCTCACGAAACCTATGCCTATGTGGTTTTAGAGGCGATGGCTTCGGGAGTTGTGCCGATCGTTCCTGAGATCGGGGGAATGAAGGAAATGTTTTCCGACGGTGTTGAAGGTTTCTATTTCAGGCATCGTGACACCGAATCGCTGATCGATGTTATTCGAAAAGCTTTGGCGATGACCTCGGATGCGAGAATAAAAATGAGCGAGGCTGCCAGGAAAAGAATGGAAAAATATGCGAATTGGGATGAAATGATGGAAAAATATTTTCATCTTTTCAAATCCCTTGGAATATCGATTTGTTGATAGCTGCAAAATGAAAGCCGGTTTTCGGTAGTGTCCTAAATTAACTGAAAAATTCAAAGCAGCCGCTGAGATGCAGAGAAAGCTCATGAAATTCATAATGATTTTCTTTCGTGCCTCTGCCATAAAAAAAGTTAAAATATGACACCACCTGTTTTTCGATCGGAGGAATCGCTTTATTTGCTCAAGATTAGGAAATTCAAATGTTGTAAACCGGTGGTATTTTTGATAAGAATATCACCCATGACAAAAAGGTTAATCTGTCTTGATTTTCCCTTGAAAGTAGCTTTGGTTTTATTATTTCTTTTTGCTCCGCCGATTTTTGGTGAAGATGAGTTGGTATTTTGGAACTTCTGGGACCCGAAATTCATTCTTCCCGTCATTCAAAAATTCGAAGCGCTTCACCCGGGAATAAAAATTCGAAATGAACAATTAAACTGGGGAAACGGTTTGGACAAAATTGTCGTTGCTCATGCCAACAAACGTGCTCCTGATATTTGTGAACTCGGTTCGACATGGACCGGGAAATTTATGAGCGAAGGTGCCCTGATTGACTTAACTGAGAAAGTGCGGGATCTTTCCGACAAATTGGCGATGTGGGAACCTGCTACTTGGAACGGAAAAATATACGGTGTGCCTTGGTTGGTCGGCACGCGCGTTTTATTCTTTAATAAGGCTCTATTTAGGGAAAGCGGTCTTTCTCCGCAGAATCCTCCTGAAACTTGGGACGATCTGATAAATTGCGCTCAAAAAATCCATAATCCGAAAAACGGTATTTACGGTATTGGTATAAATGCCGGCGAGGGGCACATTCTTTATAAGAAATTTCTGCCTTTCGTTTGGGGAAACGGCGGTCGAATTTTAGACGAGACGGGGAAATTCGTTTTCGACAGCCTGGAGACAAAAGAAGCATTGTCTTTTTATCAGAGACTCATGGTTTACGGGCTCAAAGAAAAGCAGGACATACTCGACGATGCCTTTAAACGCGGGAAATTGGGGATGGAAATTTCCGGATCATGGAATTTTGCCAGATATCCGAAAGAAGCTCCAAATCTGGAATATGATGTTGCCTTGATTCCTCGTCCCGGCAAAAACAAGGGCCATACAAGCTCGTTTCTCGGCGGTGAAATTCTGGTTTTATTCAAGGGATGTAAAAATCCCGATATGGCGGCCGAGTTTTTAAAATTCATCACGAAAGCCGAATACGCTCTTCCCATAACCAAGGAAGCGCTTGTCAGCTTCCCGGCAAGTAAAGAGGCTTTTTCCGATCCGTTTTTTTCCGCTGATCCGAGATTCGCGATATTCATCAAACAAATGGAGACCGCCGTTCACCCGCCGGTACACCCTCTTTGGATCGAGCTGGAGAGCATAATAAATGATGCCGTCGAGAAGGTTCTTTACGGTGGTGATATCGACGCGGGTTTGAAAAATGCGACACTTGCGTATGAGAAAATTTCAAAACAATATCAAGATCGAAAAAACGGCAATGCGTATTCCGAAAGTACAAGTTCGGGAAACAAATCCGAATCCGGTGAAACGCTCGGTTTTGTTTCAAGCCCGTTGTCTATATTTTTACTTGCCGCTGTTTCTCTTGGAACCCTATTCAATGCAATATTGCTTCTTCTGATATACGGCGAGGTAAAAAAAAACGTCGGTTGATCGGACATAAGTCCGGAAAAACTTCTCTTAAAAGAAAATCGCAACAAACCCTTCTGTTTTTAGCTCCGTGGATTCTGACTTTTCTGATTTTCTGGCTATATCCCTTAATATTTTCGTTTATCCTGAGTTTTTGTGATTACGATATTTTTCATCCCGAAACCATGCGGTTTAGCGGATTTCAGAATTACTTTCGGCTCTTTTCGGATGAGAGATTCGTTCAAGGTTTTAAAAATACGGTGTTTTTTGTTTTCGGTACTACTCCGGTTATTACCATGCTTTCGCTTTGCCTCGCCCTTTTGCTTAATAATATCAAAATCGGATTAGGTTTTTTCCGATCGGCTTTTTTTCTGCCGTCGATAATTTCCATAATTGTAGTCTCGACTATCTTTAAATTTTTCTATTCTCCGGATGGTTCGTTAAATTCTTTGATGTCCTTTTTTGGTATAACTTCTCATGCATGGTTGGTTGAAACGAAATTTGCCATGCCGGCAATAATGGCGATGAATATTTGGGCGTCTATCGGTTACTACATGGTTCTTTTTCTGGCGGCTTTGAAGGCGATTCCGGTTCAGTTATACGAATCGGCTGATGTGGACGGCGCCGGCGAGTTGCAGAAGTTTCGTTACATCACGCTTCCCATGATCAAACCGATGATTCTCTTTGTTGTCGTGATTAATACGATTAGAAGTTGGCAGGTATTTCCGGAGGTTTTTACATTAACTCGAGGCGGGCCGCTGGGAACCACGGATACGATAGTTCATCGCCTTTACGAAACCGCTTTCAGGTTTCATGAAATGGGTTATTCTTCGGCGATGGCTTATCTTCTTTTCGCGATCATATTAGGATTTTCACTGTTGCAAATGAAATTATTGGAAACGCAAAAATAATGAGGAAGAAAAATCAATTAGCGTCTTGGTTGATGATTATTTTTCTTTCAATTTTGGCTTTAACTTACCTTTTTCCCTTATTGTATATGGTATTTCGTTCTTTTCTCGCCGGAGAACCTGGTACCAATGGCGGGGCATGGAATTTCTCACTTGAATCGTATCGATTAGTCATATTCGGCGGGGGATTCCTTCGTTATACGATCAACAGCATCGTTGTTTTATTGGTTGTTTGCTTGGCGAACATCGTATTTTCCCTGATGGTAGGTTATGCTTTCGCTCGGTATGAATTCCCCTTTAGAGATTTCCTTTTCGGTGTTGTCTTGGTGACGCTGATGATTCCGAAACAAACGCTGATGGTACCAATTCTCGATTTAATGGTAAAAATCGGATTGCATGATTCCCTATTGGCGATAATTCTTCCTTTTTGCGTTGATAGTTTCAATGTTTTTCTTTTTAGGCAATACATTCATTCTCTTCCGAAAGATTTGGAGGACGCGGCGAGAACCGACGGCGCATCGGAATTGGCGATATTACTGAAAGTCGTGGCGCCTCTTAGTCGTCCAGCCATCGCTATAGTTGTCGTCAACACGGCGATCATCACCTGGAACGCCTTCCTTTTTCCTTTGATTTTAATCGATTCGGCCGCAAAAAGAACGCTTCCGGTAGGTTTGGCGATGTTTACGCAGGGTCCGTATTCAACCGATTGGGGAGCTTTGATGGCAGGCTCGACTATTAGTTCTTTGCCGATCGTCATTTTATTTCTAATTTTTCAACGTGAAATCATCGAAGGAATAACCGCCGGAGCATTGCGCGAATAAAGCGCTTGCTGGATATTGATTGATATTGTTGACACTTGGCGAAATGGTAATTAAGATGTTTGTCGTAAAACTAATCTGAGGGGTGCGAAAATGAACCAAACTGAATTTTTAAAAGGGATTTCTCTTTTTTCCGGTTTGTCCGATGAAGTTCTCTCACGAATCAACGAGAAAACGGAAAGTATTCAATTTGTTCGTGATGCCCTTATATGTAAAGAAGGGCAAAAAGCCGATTCGATGTTCGTAATAAAATCCGGCATTGTCCAGATCTTTTGCGACGACGGAAAAGGCGGACGTAAAATTCTGACGCACTTGAAACTTGGTGAATATTTCGGTGAAATGGCGCTTTTGACCGAAGAACCTCGAACGGCGAGCGCCTGCGCTCTTGCCGAAACCGACGTCATAAAAATAAAAAAAGACGATTTTCAAACGTTGCTGAAAACAGCGCCTGAAATTTCCCTGAATATCATCAAAACGCTTTGCGATCGTCTTTCAAAGGCAAATGTGGGCACTTCGACCGAGAAATCATTCAATGTCTTCGCCGTCATGGGGCCCGATACTTCATCGGGGAAAAGCTTGTTTGCTCGAAACCTCGCTTATGCCATGCATAAAATTCTCGGTAAGGACATCCTTCTTTATGATCCCAACCTTCGCGACGATCGCGTGGCGAAAAATCTCGGTATTGATCAGCATTCGAAAATCATTGACGAATTGGTCGACAAAGAGAGGATTCTCGATATAAAAAAATATGTTGTTCGCGCTCCATGCGGCTTATTGACGATATTGCCGCAAGAAAACGGGTTCACCGATCTTCGATTGAAGGAATTCCATACTTTCTCCATTATGAAAACCGTCATGGAAACTTTCGAATTCATTGTGGTCGACTCCAGTTCGATGTTCACAAAGGTGACGAAGGAAATTGTTCAATCCTGCGATAAAATAATTTATTTGATCTCAAGTAAAAATATCTCCATCGGA
>Ga0209749_1002555_pt1 | contig 11611 bp, 7 predicted proteins | sample EPASupsiteSAE347_FD_187267 | JGI IMG/M metagenome (GOLD analysis project Ga0209749, IMG submission 187267) | Bioremediated contaminated groundwater from EPA Superfund site, New Mexico - Sample SAE3-47 (SPAdes) (version 2) | ecosystem: Environmental > Aquatic > Deep subsurface > Groundwater >... | reverse complement strand
CGATACGATGCCTTTCCCTCCCAGCCGCGCCGCTGATGGCCAGAACTCGTTCATCGGTGAGATGACCGAAGTTCGTAATCCAGGCATAGAGCGTAGCGGACTCGGAAGTAATATCTCCTTCCAGGATGACGTTGCAGATTTGCTTTTCACCCAATGGAAGCTGTTTTTGTGTGGCATAGAGTGCGTCGGCAACAAGGCAAAACGACAGCCTGGGAAAAGCCGCTTTAAGCCGTGCGGCCAAACGCATGAAAGCTTTGATTTCACAGTCTTCCTTGTCGGCAATCGGATCATGCATATCCATTGATTCGTGCATGATCGGCAGAAATATGCTGTCCGGCCCCAGGATGCCGATTTGAAGCACGTAACGATAATGGGCTATTTCTCCCGAGCCGTTTCGCGCAGTTTTACCACCAGCTTCGAATCCCACCCGGCATTTCTCCTGTACGCTGCCATCAACGACCAGAATATGCCAACCGTTAAACAGACGACTGCCATCGAAAAACCGGCGTTTTAAAAGTTTGCGCATCATTTTCAACGTAATTTCCGCAACACGATCCGGATCAATCCGTCCGGCATGACGCACCGCATTGTCAGAGCAAGTGACCGTCGGGCCATCCTCGCCAAAGCGCGGATCATCCGCTCCCTGCCCGCAGAGCGCGCCTATATTCGCCGGCCCCTGACCAGAGTTGCGCATCTGATCATAGGCATTACGCGACCCGCAACGGGGCAAGAAAGTCATCAAGGGGTGCCACCAGATGTGGGCGCCGGAATATTTACAAAGCTCCTGAAGCCTGGGATCTGGCAACTCGTCTAACCAACGGATCACTTCCGGGAAGATGCCCTGTAAGAAGGCATGGAAGTCTTGGCTGACAGTTGCCGGATCAATCCCCGCGCGCGGCCTTTGGCCAACCGGCTTGCGACATGGGTGTGGATTATTCCCAGCGATTGCGTGGTCACTTGTCGAATTAACTGCCTGAGGCGTTTGTATTCTTGCTTCCATGCTTTTACCTCTTTGACCAGACCCATCGGCACATAAACGGTCTTGGTCCGTCCTTTCTGTTTATAGGTCAATTGCCAGCCGGGCGTGGCACAACCTCTGCGTTTAAAGGAACATAACGTCCCTTCAATAAAGGGACCTACTTCTCCGATCCGGCGCAAAGCGCTTTGGCGGAGCATTTCGTGACGATTGACGGTCTTCTGTTGTTGTTTCATTAAAATAAGGTAATATACTTATTGATTTGATGCAAGAAAAAAACGTCCCCGAATATCATTTTTTGGAGAAGGGGGGGGGGGTAAATCCTGGAAGTCAGGCCAAATAAGGCCGGAAACCCTCTTTGTTAACCCGAAAAATATCTAATTCGGAAGGGCTGTGAGATACGTGATTGTTTCCGCTATGTCGCGTTTCTGCTGGGGACCGGATATTTCGCGTTCGATGATGAACTCCCCGGTAAAACCGATTTTTCCCAATTGCCGTATGAACTCCGGGAACCGGACGCGTCCTTCACCGACCTTGACTTCCCTGCCAAGCTTCATCGGATCAGTCGGGTACAGCCCATCCTTGGCATGAACATTGCGCACATAACTTCCGAAAACGTCCAAGGCATCAATCGGGTTGCCCTTCCCGTACAGGATCAGATTGGCTGGATCCAGGTTAATGCCCAAATTAGATGTGCCCACCGCTTGAATAAGCCTCAGCATCGCGACTGGTGTTTCCTGGCCTGTTTCGAACCAGAATTCCATGCCTTTTTGATTGAGATGATTTGCTATGTGGCGCACCGCAATCACGACCTCATGAAACACGGGATCAGCAGGGTTTTCCGGAATGAATCCCAAATGTGTAATGATGGCGCGCAGCCCCAGGTTATGCGCAAAATTGGCGGCGCGAACCAACTCGTCAATCCGGCGATGCCGAAAAGCCTCAGGCACAAGCCCCAACGTGGCCGGCCCTTCATTGAAGTTCCATTCGCCGGGCCCCGACCATCCGGCCCAAAAGGCGGTGACATTCATTTTTTCTTTAACGATTTCATTTCGCACCCGTTTGGCCAGCGATTCCGTCCAGAGCCCGGGCGCCCAACTGCAAAGTTGACAAGTCCGCAGGCGCAAGGTCTTTAATGCCACGAAGCAAGGTTTGTCAGCGGCCAATTCCGCAATAACACCAATCTGATTATTCATGATCAATCCTTATGTGAATGTTGAAACTTGTCTGGCTGGTCGTTCAGACCGATGGCAATCCGGGTTATCGAAAACTCCATCGTCTGGTTACCGTCCCCACCCCAATGATTGCACGACACATCCCACTTGCTGGCCGGCCCATTGGATAGATCCGTAATTGATGTATACATCGTTTTCCAACCGCGCCAGTAGACCTGTCCGATCGGCAGATAATGCGCCTCGCCGCTCTTGTCAAACAACACCGCGTCCAACTCATGGCCAGAACCATCCCCGTAAACACGAAATGCGAACAGCGTCCCGCCGCAAATGGAAACATCGGCTGTCAGCATTATCGCATCATGTCTGGGAGATGAAAACAGGTAATGCAGGATCAGTCCGGGTTTTCCTTCGCACATATGCTTGTCATCGCCTTGAATTTTTACGCCTTCCGGCAATTCCGCCGGCGTTTCGTTAACATGAGCCGACAATTTCCATAGTTTTGGATCGTCAAACGACATTGAATACATCGCCTTGCCCATTTTCGCCGGCCCAAGATCAACCAGCCGCGCGTCATCCATCCATACATCAGCCTGCCCGGAAAACAAGACCAAATGCATTTTTGCGTTAAATGTTTGAACCACTATCGCCGGTGTTTCAAATGTCTTCTCGACATACTGCCAGTCAAAATTTTTCTGCTTCTCTCCAGCACTGCCGCCCCACCATTTGTTTGTCCTTTGTCTGTCCTGCACAAAATCAATTCTGCCGCAATCGTAATACAACAGAGTAACCTTACCGCCCTTGGAAATATTTGCCTTTATCCATGCCGATAATTTATATCGCCGATTGCCTTCAAGCGTAACGCTTTGACCAGCGCCGCCATGATAGCCGGGCTTGTCGGACCAAAGGTGGCCGCATTGTTCCCCTTCATGCCCGGGTTTCGTCAGTTTCCACTTTCCGGGAACACCGCCGCAGGCATCATAAGTCCAATCTGTCGGATAAGTCGGTTCATTTTCTTTTGCCGTCTCGAATCCGCCGTTTTTCAAAAGATTAACATAATCAGTTGATTCCGAATCCGGCTTAGTATTTTCGGGCCATAGAACTACCGTTGATTGCGACATGAATACCAACGCGCATAAAAACCTAATTGCCGAATAAATTATTTTTGTCAATTGGTTGCCATGTTGTTCGCCCATCTTTAGTTTTCCTTCCTGAGTTTTCCCAGATGGTTTTCCAACCAACGATACAATAATCCTTCGATGTGCTAAAAACCCATTCTATAAATTGTGCCTTCGTATATCGTTTCATAGGCGCCCATGTCCGCCGTGCCGTAACGGATGCGGATTTTATTGTCCAGATCAACCGCATTCATCATCCAGGATTGATTTGTTCCCGTATTTACGCATGGCGAACTGGCATTTAGCCGCCAGTTGCCAGTGTCCTTGTCGACAAACTGCGGATCGAATTCAATGTTGTTGGACAAATAGACAAGGGGCCGCCCGGCGGCGATCGGAAGCGAGCTTGTTGGGGCAATACAACTATTCACGATGGAAAAAGAACCAGTATAACTTGAGCTTGCGGAATAAGAAAAATTACTTTTACTTCCACTGTTCAAATAACACACGACGTTTTCAACGCATGCAGTGCTTGGATAGGCGCTATCGATTTTAAGTCCGGTAGCGCGATTGCTGGCAATCGTGCAATTTTGAACCTTTCCCCAGCCTTGGATGTAAATCCCTCCATAATTATTACATACAAGCGAGTTGCGCACAGAGGAACCATTATATAACGTTACCGAATAACTGCCGTTTATTCCATCACCGTTCTCAGATATTCTACACGAATTAACCACGACAGAATCAGAATTAGCATAGACACCCAGACCTATCGCCTCTCCTCCCGCTCCTCCCCCAACTAAGATATTACTTTCAATAACACTGTTTATAATTGTCGCTCTGTCGGAAAGGTATGTTCCACCGGCATAACACACAAGTCCTATTGCCTTATTCGCAATAATATCACAATTCGAAACGATTGCATCTGAATATTGCCATATCCCGCCGCCTTGTGCTGCAATCCAGCCACCAGTCATAAAGTTCGACACCGTATTGTCTACGATTCGGCAATTCTGAATTCTTGCATTGCCCACGCCGTAAATACCCTTGACATAAATACCTCCTCCGCCACCGGAAACACCATTACAAAAGACAAAACCGTTACTGACGGTGAATCCGTCCAATGTCGCGGCGGCATTGATATAAAAACATCGGTTGGTAACATTCGGATAATTACCATCCACAATCGTCAGGTTACGGCCGTTCACACTCTGAAGCGTCAACGCATTGGTTATCCTGACCTGATTTGTCAGATAATATGTCCCATTGGACACCCAAACCGTTCTTGCGGCAGTATTAGTCATGGCGGCATTGACCACGTCAATGATATTTGTACCGGCCGTCTCCCAGTTGGTGTATGGGGCAGTGGACGTTACTCCGGGCGTTCCGTTCGTCACCACATAATGAGTGAGAGCCGGGCAGTTTACCGTCAGCAATAATCCAACAGCGATCATCATACATTGTTTCATGAACACCTCAATCTAACTTCCGATTCCATGACGGGCAACCCCGTCACGGAATCAGGAGAAACATCAATTTAAATTTATCAGGATCACTGCCAATTTGAAAATGTCTTGTCGAGCAGACATATAATAGTCGCAGACATCCGAAGCGCCATCAATTTCTTAAATTAATAATACTCTCAAGGATTTTCAGTCGATAAACGTCGGAATACTCCGGCTCGTTTGGATGACTCAACACCGCCTCCACCGATTTATCAAGGACTTCTCTGGCCGTCTCAACGGCTTTCCTGGTTTTGCCGTTCGAGACACTTTCGCATTTCTTTATTTCATCCGCCAAAACATATAAACGGAGATAATCGCCGGCGCCCTGTCGAAAAGCCTCCCATCGTCGGGACGTTACCGGACCGTCTTTGCCGGGATATATCACCGAACCATCAGCACAGGCGCCATCCGTGATATCCCAGGGATCGCCATCAACAGCATTGTATGCCCAAAGACCAACTCCACTCATTTTTTCTTTCCACACTTGCCAAAAACCCAATAAATAATGCTGATAACATACATCCCGGGGATAGCAATCGACAAAAGCGATCCATTCCAAAATCGGTTTGTTAAAGCTGCGTATAGTTTGGTATTGAGCACCGTTGGAATCCACTTGGAAGTGGCAAACTTCCAATATATCATTAAAAGGATTCAACAGTTTTATCTCGTCCGGATCGGTATCATTACCGGCCGTGCAGACCAGCTTGATTTCAGGATCAACTTTTTTTATGAGCGAGGCCACTTTGAGATATTTATCAACTGCTTTTTTGCCCTGTGTTTCATCCGCAACGGCCAGGACAAAACGATCGTAGCCAATCCCCATTTGTCGCAACTGGCTGACCAGACCTTTTAACCAAATTGCGGCCGCATTTTCCCAATCGGGACTGGCAAATACAAGCGGCCCAATCTTGTCCTGAACCATCCAAAACGCATCGGGACCGATCCAAATAATCCCATGCGGAGCATGTTTTTTTATAACATTCAATTTTTTTTCAAAATAATCCTGTTTTTTAAACAACTTAACCATTTCACCTTTTTCATTAAAAACCGGATTTAAGCAGCCATCCACATTAAGAAAAAAAAAGTGATTTGCATAATGTTCCACAAGATCCAGTATATATGAATCCATATGATTATCAAAATAAGTATTGTCATAACATGTTGGCGCAATGCAAATTGGCATTTCGGATGGCAATTCAATCGGCCACACTTTTATATTCACCTGAACTTCCTGCGACGTCCCAGTGCTGGCTGAAATAAAACGAAATGGGCCATGATAATTGCCTGGCAGAACGCCCTTGGAGTCCAGCGTGCACCATATTTGCCGGGTTTCGCCCCTTGGAATGGTCAGTGTTTTTGTCTTGATAATGGGATCGGGGACCGGGACTTGCTTGATCCGGTCTTTAAGGAACAAAACCGTCTGAACATGAACTTGGTCGGCAGGAAAAATGCTGTAACCTTGTTTGATATCGCCGGCTTCAATGTTCAAAGAGACATCTTTGTCTGGGTTAGCGCTGATCATTAACACAAATGTTGAGTGCTCATTGATACAGGTATTAATGTCCACTTTCGATGTGGTCCCGTTGGATGGCAACGCCTCCGGAATAAACGTTTTCCATGGATTTTGTTCCCATATGATAAAGTTGGAATCAAAAAACAGGTTTTCTCTTTGAAGATCCGTCAAGTCGCCATGACACAACTGAAGTCCATGGTTGAGACGCATCCAGCCATCAGCACCAATTTCATTCGCCGCCAGGGACTCAGCCGTGAGCTTGTCATGAAAAACAACCAATCTCGCCTTAATGGCGGTCAATTTATCTTGAATTCGACGGGACGGCTTTGAACCTTTTTGCGCCTGGAAGCGTTCATTAAGAATATCTATTTGATCCTTGCACTGTCCTTGTAATCTTGCAAAATCACGCTGGATATTTGAAAGATAATTTCCAAAAATCAGCTTTCCAAATTTCCATGGAGAATGCCAGCTGTTCGGTATGTTTACCACCGACGCATATTCCAGTTTCCCTGAAGCATATCGCACTCTTCCCAAATGAATTCCCCAGCAAGCTCCATCCTCTATTGGCGGGGATATTTTCAGAGATTTGAAGGGGATTGCCATTTCGACGCACCAGCAATCCTTTGCCCGGGATGCCGTTGCCATCCACTCGCCAGCCCATGGCGCCTGGCAAAACTCCTGCTGCTTTAAACCCGCCGAATTCGCCATAAAGTGGAAATAAGTTTTCCGGTCGTTGTTGACGTCCAGGAACACTTCAACGCAATCGTCTCCCTGAACCGCCGCGCCTGGTTTGGATTTGGCCTTGACAGCGTCCATCATGGGTTCATCACAGCGGGCGGCAATATAAATATTACGGCTGTCATATGTCACAAATATTTTTGTGGCCAAACGATTCACCTGGAGCGGTTCGGGGCCCCATACCAAATTGGTGATGGGAGTAATTTTGCCCCAACATTCGTCATTCAACTGCCCGTCAATTTGCGGCGCGACCAGACATTTCCTGGCCATGACAGGTTTGTTGCCAACCATTAAATTGCCCTGATCAAAACGTCCTTCGCTCGCCGCCGGCGCAAACGGTCCGGCAACGCAAATCGCGAGGCTCAGTACAGTCAAAATATTCGTGCGCATATTATACTCCTCATTCCGCGACTGTTTATAATCCACCGCGGATATCTGCATGCGACATGATTTCTCCGGATAATTCATCAGGCACAGTATTGCGCCTGAATGCCGGTTCGTTTTCAATTGTTTTATCTCACCATGCCAGAAATCGGCGCGGATTCTCAATCAACATTTGATCAATTTCGCGCGCCTTTACCCCGGCTTTCATCAGTTTGGGAACGGCTGACTTGAACACATGGGCATAACCGCACGGGAAATGATATTCGAGGTTTTTTTTCTCGAAATTTATATATAATGCCTGGTCCACGGACAGCATGATCTGCTTGACATGGCCGCTCCGCACCAATTTGGCCACTTGTTGGACAATAATTTCTTCAGGAATTTCTTTTTCGCCGCCAATATTGGTAAATGTCAGGCCAATGCCCGCACGGGCCGCATCCTTAATTTCCGGCCATGAACATACTTCAACGTGTCCCAGGGTGACTTTTTCCAAATCTACCTTGTGGTGAAGAAAAAAACGCAGTTGTTCGCCAAGCACCAACGGAGCGTGCGTGGTGATCGGCACGCCCAGTTGTCGTTGCACAAGAATTGCGGCCTGGAACATTTTTTTCTCATACTTATGAAAAGACGGCGGCGAACTGGCCAGTTTGATGATTCCCGCCCGCAAATTCGTCCCATCCATGCCCTCTTCTATTTCACTGATCATGAGTTCAACCAGGGCATCCTCATCCAACCGCCGCAGCCAACGCGGTATGCTCGCTTCCGCATAAGCACCGGTCGAGGCAATAATATGCAGCCCGGACCGTTCCGCCACCTCGCGCCAAAGAAGGGGGTGACGCGTGGGCATGATGGGCGTTGCTTCTATCAGAGCATTACAACGATATTTTTTCAATTCCGCCAGCGCCCTGTAGATGCGGCGGTTAAACTCCGGCAGATACCTCCGCTCCCGCACATACTTTTGGTCCAGTAAATTCCGGGTATAATGGACCAAAAGGTGCTCGTGGGCGAGCGTGCACTGCAACGCATCCGGGGCAACATCACCGCAAATTGTCCTGACTTTCATGGTCTTCATGTCATCCGATTTGTTGTCTTCCCATTGGCGACTCCAGTGTCCGGAATGCTGACGCGGTTGGCTTGGCCGATCAACAAACGCCATTCATCTTTGGCGGCATCCACGACGTTGCAAATGCATACCCAAAATCCACAGGTTTAACAAGTCCTGACTGTTTCTCCATTTTTCCAGTCGCCTTTCCAGTTATTGATTGACAATCATCTCAAGACCAAGCTCCAGTTCAAAGATTCAATCACCCCTTCCGTGGTCGTGATCCCGCACACCGTTTTCGCGACAAACGACTCGGCGATCACCATTCGCTATACCGGCAGCCCGAACGGATGTCGTTATTTAGTCACTACTGCCTGACCGGACCGCTTGACGAGCGAAGGATCAATTTTCCCTTTAAACTTTTTTTTGAAATCTTTTCAGAGCCTTCAAGCAAGGCCGCGATTTGCCTGGCAAGCATTTGTCCGAATTTATTAAAATCAATCCGCATTGTCGTCAAGGGCGGCGCGCTGGTTTTGGCACAATCAAAGTCATTAAACGAGACAACGGAAACGTCATCCGGACAACGTAATCTCAGCTGCCGCAAGGCATCCAAGGCGCCCAAAGCCATGAAATCATCACCCATGATCAGAGCTGTCGGACGATTTTTTTGTTTCATTATTTTGAGTGTCCACTCGAATCCGCCGCGATGATTATAATCGCTATTTCCAACCCATTCAGGTTTGACTGCAATCCCAGCCGATTCGAGAGAAGTCTCGTATCCCAAAAATACCTCGCCAGAAATTTCGATATTTTCCGGACCATTGACAAGCGCTATCCGTTGATGTCCCAAATGAAGGAGATGATCGGCAAGTTCGCGGGCCATAGCCCGGAAAGCAATTAAAGGCGATTCCGATTGATTAAACCGATTGGCGCAAACCACGCATTTCGTTCTGGCCCGCAATTCGCTTATGATTTTATCGGGAACCTCCTGCGCAAAAACGATTGCGCCATCCAGCCCTTCGCAGTTCGTTATTTTCGACCAATTGGCATGCCGGATCATTTCCGAAGTTATAAACAAAATTTCAAGATGATACTTTTTTTGATCAAACACCTCGCTGATTCCTTTTATAAGCGATAATATGGCAGGATGCGAAGTAACGCGCGCCATCGTATCCAGCACGGTCAGTCCTATGCGCGCACCGGCCACGGAAATCGTCTTTTTGATATAAATACCTTTGCCGATTTTTTTTTCGATTATCCCTTCCCGGACCAAATCAACCAGCGCGCGGCGCACGGTAAGGACGGCAACGCAAGACATATCCGCCAGCCGCTGTTCAGACGGCAAGCGGTCCCCAAGGTTCAATCCATGCTTGCGAATGGCATCTTTTATTCCGTTACTTACCTGTAAATGCCGCGGGAGGGAACTCAGCGAAGAAACCGGCGGAACTCGGAAAACATTTGACATGTCAGCCCTTAATGGTTAGTAATATATAAATGTATATATGCATATGTTTTTATCATAACAGGCAGCTTTGTCAAGATATTTATTTACATGAAAATTTGAAAGGCAAAAACCTATGATTAAGCCCGGAACATGGCTGGCCAAACTTAATGGCATGGTTACGAAAACCGAATTGAACCTTCTCGAGCGCGCACAAGAAACGCTCATTGGAAACCTGGCTGTTTCAGACAAAGATACCCCTGCCCCGTTCCCCTGGTATCCGTTGCGCGGCATCCGTCCTTCGGCAGTCGGGTATAAAGGAATATGGAATTGGGATGCAGCCTTTCACGCATTGAGCATTTCGCGTTGGGATCCTGATTTGGCCCGCGAACAGGTCCAGATTTTCATGAATGCTCAATTGGAATCAGGGGCTCTGCCCGATGTACTGTTCATGAATGGCGACATTGTGACTGCTTTCGGCAAACCTCCCGTGTTTCCTTGGGCAATGATGGAGATTGACAGACGGGATACAAACGACGAGTTCCTCTCCCGAGTTTATGAGTGCTTCACGCGCTACGAGTTGTTTTGGATGCGCGAACGCGGGGGCAACAGTGAGGGACTATTTCACTACGACAGCGCTACCCAGGACAAAGATCGTCGCTCCACTGAGGCAAAGTACGAATCAGGATGGGACACTTCGGTTCGGTTCGACCACGCCATCTATGACTTATGGGCAATTGACCTAAACTGCTACATGGTTTTGTTGTACAAAGCCATGGCCTACTTCGCAAAACGACTTGGGAAAGACGCCGGAATGCAGACTTGGAAGAACCGGGCGCAGACACTGTCCAACGCGATCAACGCGGAACTCTGGGATAAAGCCAGCCGATGCTACTTTGACCGCAGGCGATTACACGGGCCATTTACCGGCATTCTCACCCCCGCCAGCTTCATGCCGCTTTTCGCCGGGATCGCCCCGCAAGACCGAGCGAATCGCATGGCGGATTTGGCTGCTGATCCTCAGAAACTCTTTCCGGGAATGCCTACCGTCTCTTACGACCATCCCGCCTACTCAAGCAACGACTATTGGCGCGGACCAACATGGCTCAACACCGCCTATTTTGCAGTGCAAGGACTGATAAACTATGGCCATTTCAAGACCGCAAATTCCATCCGTAACGTCATTCTCGATTGGTGCGCCAAGAACGAAGACGCCATTTACGAATACTATGACTCGCACAGTGGAAAGGGATGCGGAATGCCGCATTTTGGATGGAGCGCTGCGTTCATTATTGAATTCATTCTAAACTGGAAAAAGACTGGATGCCGAACCGGATGACTCGTTGTTATTTCATCGAAAAAATTACGATTCCGCGCAGGATAATTTTCTGACAGAATAGAAACACCAGAAGGACAAAGGTGAGGTCATCACGAACCCAGGCCGTTACGATCCGGGATACGCCCCGGCAGACACACTGAAAACAACCACTTTTTCAAAGCACTGAAAAAAGTTTTGTTAAAAAGGCTCACAAGCCGAGCGAGTCTGATTTTGCGCTATTTTCTTCCTCACTATTTGCGATGTTTGGGCCGAGTTCTGCAGCATGAACGGTGGCGCCGGCGGATTCGGGAATGGTCAGATTCAGACCACTGGCCCCGTCAAAGATATGCGCCAAGTCCAGCTTCGGGCACACCTCGATATCAGGCCTGAGTCTCTCAAACATGGCA
>Ga0209749_1002552_pt1 | contig 11626 bp, 10 predicted proteins | sample EPASupsiteSAE347_FD_187267 | JGI IMG/M metagenome (GOLD analysis project Ga0209749, IMG submission 187267) | Bioremediated contaminated groundwater from EPA Superfund site, New Mexico - Sample SAE3-47 (SPAdes) (version 2) | ecosystem: Environmental > Aquatic > Deep subsurface > Groundwater >... | reverse complement strand
GAACGACGATCCCAAGCCGTTGGCAAAGAACAGATGACTGGCCTGCTCGGCGTTGGGATTCTGGATGCGCGAACCCGCCATGAATCCGCCAATCTTCTTGAGTGCGCCCGCCAGGCCATCCGGGTTGCGCGTGAACTGCACGGAAGCGGCATCCGCCAGGAACTCGCGCTGGCGCGAGACGGCGCTCTTAATCAGCTTGCCGAAGAACACGCCGATGTAGCCGATGGCCATGACGGCCAGTCCCACCAGGATAAAGACAACCGGACTGCCGCCTTTCTTACTGCCGATACTGGCCGTGCGCGTCCCGCTATTGGTGGCGATCCTGAAAATCCAGTAGCCGATGATGCCGATGACAAGAATGCCATTGAGCAGGCCCATGAGCCGCAGATTCAGGCGCATGTCGCCGTTGAGAATGTGGCTGAATTCGTGCGCGATTACGCCCTGCAGTTCGTCCCGGGTGAGCCGCGTCAGGCATCCATTGGTGACGGCGATTACGGCGTCCCGCGTCGAGAAACCGGCGGCGAATGCGTTCAGGCTGTTTTCGTTATCGAGGACAAACACGTGGGGCACCGGTGTGCCGGAGGCCAGGGCAATTTCCTCGACCACGTTCAACAGCCGCCGCTCCTGCAGATCCGTCGTGGCGGAAGGCACCGGCCGCGCGCCCAGCATGCGGGCCACCGCCTCGCCGCCCTGGGAGAGCGCGATGATTTTATAGAGCGTGCCCAGGCCGATGATGCCGATTGTAATGGTCGCCACCCACATCAGCAGATCAGCGCGCCACCAGGCCCGTGCGATGGCCACGGCCGAGCCGGCGGCATCGGGGGGTGTGGCCGGCAGGAACGCATAAGCGAATACGGCGTAAATGGCGGCGATAATCAGGATGACGGCCAGACAGAAATACGCCACCAGCAGAGTGGTCTTGCGCCGGGCTCTTTCCTGATGCTCAAAGAAATCCATGATTCTAATTGCGGATTTCTGATTTTTGATTTCGGATTTCAATCAGAAATCAGAAATCCCAAATCCGAAATCAGAAAGACACCTTCGGGGCTTCGCGCTCCTGGGGCGCGGTGATTTCAAACAGCTGGGCCGTTGTGAAGCCGAACAGATTGGCCACGATTACGGCCGGGAATATTTCGCGGGCAATGTTATAGCTCATGACGGCGTCATTATAAGCCTGCCGCGCAAACGACACCTTGTTCTCGGTGGAGGTCAGTTCCTCCATCAGTTGGGCCATGGTTTGGTTGGCTTTCAGGTCGGGATAGGCCTCGACCACGGCGAACAGGCGACCGAGCGCGCCGGTCAAGGTGGCTTCTGCGCCCATCAGGCCCTGGATGGCGCTGGCGTCGGCCGGGTTGGCCGCCGCTTTCTGCACGGCCGCCGAGGCCTGGTTGCGGGCCGCTGTAACGGCCTCCAGCGTTCCGCGCTCGTGCTTGATGTAACCCTTGGCCGTTTCCACCAGATTCGGGATCAGGTCATAGCGGCGTTTGAGCTGGACATCAATCTGCGCGAACGCGTTTTTAAACCGGTTGCGCAGGCTGATGAGCCGGTTGTAAATGCCCACGGCATACAGCAAAAACACGATGACGATAGCGAGCAATACAAAGAAGACGGTAATTAACATGGCGTGCGCTCCTTTTTTCGACGTGTTAGGTTGACGACAGAATCAATTTATTGTTGCCGGGGACAGTTGTAACCCGGCGTGCAAACGACCATATTCTATCAAACCCGAACGTGATGTCAAAGTCGGAGTGTGCTGAAGGTCCGGACGCGATTTAGCGCTGAACCGGGCGGAAGCCTTCACCATCCCAGTTCTCGTCATCGTGCCCGCTATAGTTTTGGGAAGACTTCCACATGCGCCACATCACGCCGGCGGTGAAGTCCGGCCACGACACGCCAAAATCCGCCTTGCTGTCGCCATCATAATCGCCCGGCGCCGGGTCGGCGTTGGAAGGCTGGCAATCCTCCCGGCCTAATTGGCGGAAGGGGGCGATTTGCTCGTAACCCCGGGAGGAATAAAGCACATACCAGCAGAATACATATTCCTTGCCATAGCTGTTGCCGCAGCCATAGGCGAAGACCGCCGGATCGGTTTTGCCGTCGCCGTCGTAATCGGCGGTGGAGGGGACAAGCCGCTCGTCGCCCATGGTGTCGACGTAACAGGTTTCAAAAGCATACCCCTTGGAGGAACATGCGATCAACCACCGGTTGTTCGACCGCTGGTAGGTGGCAGGGTCGCTTTGGCCATCGCCATCGAAATCGCCTGACACGGCCGTGCGCCCCGGGCAGCCGAACTGGGCGAAGACCTTATTATAGTTCCGGCCTGAAAGCATGATGATCCATTCACCGGTGGTTTCGCAGTATATCGTTGGATCGGCTTTGCCGTCGCCATCGTAATCGCCCGTTACCACGACCCAACCCTCGCCGCCAAAGATGATACGCAAAGGGTCGTGATAATCATTGCGCGAAAGTAAAACGTTCCATTCGCCGGTCGTGCGGTTGTATGCAACAAGGTCTGTGCGGCCATCGCCGTCGTAGTCCGATTGGCTGGCGCTCCAGCCGGGTCCGCCAAAAAAGAACGATTCCGGATTATAATTGTTGCGAGTCGTCAGGACTTGCCATTCGCCGGTGGACTCGTTATAGACCATCGGGTTCATTTTGCCGTTGCCTTCGTAATCACCGTCGTGATTGAAATTTCCCGCCCGGCCCGCCATTGTTAGCAGGATGCCGAGCATGATCGCGATCATCCATCTGGACCGTTGCCGTGGGCGTGCCGCTGGAATTGCAATTGTCATGATGTCCTCTCCAGAAACTTCCCTACGTACGGGAAGGGTTAATTATTTACGAACAAATTGCGATTTCAGTGATTTTACCCTGTCATTCCCGCGCAAGCGGGAATCCAGTCCTAAATTTTCTAAATCTGGATTCCCATTTTCATGGGAATGACAATCATTCTTTGACAAGTTTCTCTCATAACGAAGCCTGGCATCGCCAAGTGGACGGCTCCTATCGTTTGCGAATCGGTTGGAACGTGTCTGCCATAATTCGCACGGTTTGTCACGACAAATTACAACTATGATAAACTGCCGCGGCCGGTAATGGGCCGGGGACACCCCATAACCACTTGCAACCGCAGTATTTATTATGCTGGCCGGCCCCCGGAAAAATATTTAAAAAAAAATACAAAAAACCTGTTGACACCTATTGTTTTTTTGTTAAATTGCTTGTTCGTTTGTCATAACTTTCTTGTTTTAGCAGCATTATATCGCGCTTGCGGACATGAAGACCGGGGCGCCTCGTAAACCTCACAACCTGATTTTTTATCAGCGAGAATGAGGGTAGGGGTTTTATTGCGTTTTTTAGTTTGGGCTCGCGGGGAGCGAAGTGTTGGCCCACGTAGCTCAGTTGGAAGAGCACGTCCTTGGTAAGGATGAGGTCAACGGTTCGATTCCGTTCGTGGGCTCTGGACGGCAGTAAAAAAAGGCATGGCAAATTGAAGGAGACGCACAATGGCGAAAGAAAAATTTGAACGCACGAAACCGCATGTCAATGTCGGCACCATCGGCCATGTGGACCATGGTAAGACGACCTTAACGGCCGCCATTACCAAGGTGCAGTCCCTGAAGGGATTGAGCAATTACATTTCGTACGACCAGGTGGCGAAAGCCTCCGAGTCGCAAGGGCGCCGCGATCCGACCAAGATCCTGACGATTGCGACCTCCCATGTGGAATACCAGTCCGAGAAGCGCCATTATGCCCACGTGGATTGTCCCGGCCATGCCGACTATGTAAAGAACATGGTTACCGGCGCCGCCCAGATGGATGGCGCGATTGTAGTGGTGAGCGCTTCGGACGGTCCCATGCCGCAGACGCGCGAGCACATCCTGCTGGCCCGCCAGGTGGGCGTGCCTTCCATCGTTGTGTTCCTGAACAAGGTGGATACCGTGGACGATCCGGAATTGCTGGACCTGGTCGAATTGGAAATTCGCGATCTGCTCACCAAGTACCAGTTCCCCGGCGACAAGACGCCGATCATTCGCGGTAGTGCGTTGAAGGCTATTAATGCGGCCAAGCCGGACGATCCGGATGCCAAGTGCATCCAGGAATTGATGGAAGCCTTGGACAATTACATTCCGGAACCGACCCGCATCATGGACCAGGCGTTCCTGATGCCGATCGAGGACGTGTTCTCCATTGAAGGCCGCGGCACGGTGGTAACCGGCCGTATCGAACGCGGTATTATCAAGGTCAGCGACGAAGTCGAAATCGTCGGCCTTAAAGACACGCAGAAAACCGTTGTCACCGGTGTGGAAATGTTCCGCAAGCTGTTGGATGAGGGACGTGCCGGCGACAATGTCGGTTGTCTGTTGCGGGGCACAAAAAAGGAAGATGTCCAGCGAGGTCAGGTTCTGGCCAAACCCGGTTCGATCAAGCCGCATGCTCATTTCAAGGGGCAGATGTACGTTCTGACCAAAGAGGAAGGTGGGCGGCATACGTCGTTCTTTAACGGGTATCGGCCGCAGTTTTACTTCCGCACCACGGATGTTACCGGCGCCGTTACCCTGCCCAAGGGCGTGGAAATGGTCATGCCGGGCGACAACGTTGAAATCGAAGTAAAACTGATTGCCCCGATCGCCATGGAAAAAGGCGTGCGCTTCGCCATTCGCGAAGGCGGCCGCACGGTGGGCGCGGGCCAAGTAACGGAGATCATTGCCTGAAGTGTCGTAGTGGAGCGCGCCACGTCGGCCCCCGGGGCCAAGTGGTTGCCCCGTTGCGGGATGACGCCTGAAAGCGGACAACGTCAAGAACGAAAGCCGGAGCAGTCATGGTGCGAGAAATCATTACTTTAGCCTGTAGCGCATGCAAGCGCCGGAATTATACGACGACCAAGAACAAGAAACTGACGCCTGATAGAATCGAACTGAAAAAATATTGCCGGTTTGAGCGCAAGCATACCGTGCATCGCGAGATTCGGTAATCCTCCTTTGGATAGGGGAGTAGCTCAATTGGCAGAGTACCGGTCTCCAAAACCGGGTGTTGAGGGTTCAAATCCCCCCTCCCCTGCCATGGGTCCACGCATCGGAAGCGGGTCCCTCATAGGGAAGACAAGGGGTTTTTCGTTTTTTTTTGGGGAGGGGCCAGGCAAGGTGCTGGGAACTGTGGCACCCCGCATGAGCGCGTAGATTGAAACCAACCGACAAAGGGCCATGGCGCTGTGAATAAAATACAGGCATTCATTGTCAAGGTGGCCAACTTTATCAATGAAGTCGGTCTCGAACTGAAAAAATCAGCCTGGCCAACGCGATCCGAACTGCAGGAGTCCACGTTGGTTGTGATTATGTCGGTCATCGTGCTGGGGGCTTTCGTGGGGCTCAGCGATTTGATCCTGATGCGGCTTTTGCACCTGATTCTGTAATAGCCGGCGCGGAAGACAGGGGTACGCATGGAAAAGCAATGGTTTGTGATTCATACGCTCACTGGCAAGGAGATGAAAGTCCAGGAGAGCCTTTTGCGACGGATCAAGACTGAGGAAATGAGCGACCTCGTCGGGGATGTTTCGATTCCCTCCGAGAAAGTGTCCGAGGTCAAGAAAGGCAAGAAGAGCACGACGACCCGGATGTTTTACCCGGGCTATGTGTTGATTCAGATCGGCCTGTACAAAGAGGACGGTAAAATCAATGAACGTGCGTGGTATTATGTCAACGATACGCCGGGGGTCATAGGATTTATTGGCGGCGAGCGGCCGACGCCCCTGCGGCCGAAGGAAGTCGAATCCATAATTTATCAAATCGAGGACAAGAAAGAAAAAGTCAAGCCCAAGGTCCAATTCGAGCCGGGCGAAACAGTCAAGATCAACGACGGTCCTTTCCTGAATTTTAACGGTGTTATCGAGGAAGTGGACCCCGATCGCGGCAAGTTGAAAGTATCCGTGGCAATCTTCGGTCGAACGGCCCCGGTGGAACTGGAATACTGGCAAGTGGAGCGCGTCTGAAGAAGTTAAATGGCGCGACACGAGGTCGCGCCCTACGTAGGGCCTCAGCTTGCTGAGGCCATTGGGATCGACATGCCTGCGTGAGATTACAATAGAAGAGGCGTAGCAAATGGCAAAGAAAGTCACAGCGATTATCAAGTTGCAGATTCCCGCAGGCCAGGCCAATCCGGCGCCGCCGGTGGGACCGGCCCTGGGTCAACAGGGGGTCAATATCATGGCCTTCTGCAAGGAATTTAACGCCGCCACCCAGAGTCAGAACGGCCTGATCCTGCCGGCTGTCATTACGGTTTATCAGGACAAGTCGTTCACCTTCATTGTCAAAAGTCCGCCGGCCGCCGTCCTGCTCAAGCAGAAGGCCGCTTTGGCCAAGGGCTCGGGTATCCCGAACCGCGAAAAAGTCGGCAAAGTCACGCATGCCCAGATTCTCGAAATTGTCAAGATGAAACACAAGGACCTGAACACGACCAACGAAACCCAGGCCATGCGCCAGATCGAAGGCACGGCGCGGAGTATGGGCATAGAAGTGGTGGATTAAAACTATGGCCACGCATGGAAAACGTTATCGGGCGATCAAGGCAAAAGCCCCGGCCAAGGTCTGCGATCTGGCGGAAGCGGTCGCGTTCATCAAGGCCCAGCCGGCCGTCAAATTCGATGAAACCATGGATATTGCCTTCCGGCTGGGAGTGGATTTTAAAAAATCGGAACAGACCGTGCGCGGCACGGTCAGCTTGCCGCACGGCACGGGCAAAAGCGTGCGTGTCCTCGTGTTCGCCACGGGTACCGGCGCGGATGACGCCCGCGCGGCCGGCGCCGACACCGTCGGCTATGAGGATCTCATTGCCAAAATCCAGGGCGGTTGGACTGATTTCGATGTGGCCATTGCCACAGCCGATGCCATGAAGGAGGTCCGCAAGCTGGGCAAGTTTCTGGGCCCCCGTGGGCTTATGCCGAACCCCAAGACCGGCACCGTAACCGACGATCTGGCCACGGCCGTCAAGCAGTTCAAGGCCGGGCGCGTGGAATTTCGGATGGACCGGCACGGCAACGTCATGGTGCCCTTCGGCAAACGCTCCTTCGATGCAGCCAAGTTGATCGAAAATGCACGGACCATTATCAGTGCGGTGCTGGCCGCCCGCCCGCCTGCCACCAAGGGTTTGTTCGTAAAACGTTGTGTTGTCAGCTCCACGATGGGTGTCGGACTGCCGATCCAGGTGCGTGAAACTTTGAAATCCGAGTAATCCCGCTAAACGCGGGACAAGTATAGGAAATTGGCTATGAGGTTGGAAAAAAAGGCCATCGTCAATGAAATTCGCACCGGTCTGGAGGGCGCCTCCTTTGTATTCATGTTGGATTACCGGGGTCTGAGAGTGCGGCAGGGTGAGGAACTGCGGCGTCGGCTGGCCAAGTTAGGCGCGCGCCTTAGTATTGTGAAGAACAGTTTTTTCAAGCTGGCTTTGCCTGAGGACCGCCGGGCGCAGGTGGCCGACGTCCTGACATCGCCAACGGCGATTATTTTCGGAAGCGGCGATGTGGTGGAAACCGCCAAGGTCCTGGCTGACTTTCAGCAGGACCAGCATGTGTTGACCATCAAACGAGGACTTTTGGACGGCCGGGTGCTGAGCCCGGCGGATGTGAATACGCTGAGCAAATTGCCGGGGCGGCCGGTCTTGTTCAGCATGCTGGTCGGCGTTATCGCGGCGCCCATGATGCAGTTGGCGGGCGTCTTCAAGCAAAAAACGGCCAGTCTGGTCTATGTCCTAAAAGCGGTGCAGGAAAAAAAGGAAAAACCGCAGTAAGCGGTGGCATGTAGCAGAGGAGAGCATACCATGACGGAAGCAGTCACAGCGGAAAATGCAACAGCGTCGGCGCAACCCCCCGCGGTCAAAATCGAAGGCAAAATGGCCGAATTTGTCAGCTGGGTTGAAGGGATCAGCGTGCTGGAACTTTCCCAGCTGGTCAAGGCTTTGGAACAACGGCTGGGCGTCTCGGCGTCGGCGCCGATGATGGCGATGCCTGCCGGTGCCATGGCGGGCGCGGCGGGCGGTGCCGGCGCGGCGGAAGCCAAGACGGAATTTACCGTGGTCCTGGCCAGCGCCGGTGCGCAAAAAATTCAGGTCATCAAGGAAATCCGTGCGATTACCGGCCTGGGCCTGAAAGAATCCAAGGACCTGGTCGAAGGCGCTCCCAAGACCGTCAAGGACGGCGTTTCCAAGGAAGAGGCCGCCAAAATGAAGGAACAGCTCGAAAAGGCCGGCGCCAAAGTGGAAATCAAGTAGTAATGCCTCAGTCATCATGGGGAGATTGTGGATTTCCATGCTGTCATTCCCGCGAAAGCGGGAATCCAGCATTTCCGCCATAGGCGGATCTGCATAAGGCACGAGAATTTTTCTGGATTTCCGACTCGTGCTACGTAGCGAAGGCGCTTTACTTCGCAGAGTAGCATCAGGTCGCGAATGACAGAAAACGTTCAGCCCGTCGTGTGGCTAAGCATTACATCAAGTAAGCGTTTCAATTTGTGAATTATCCGGCAAGCGTGGTTGGCTTGTCAAAGGGAAGGTGCTGAATAATGGAGCGCATTAATTTTGGCAAATTGAAGGACGTTATTGAGCCGCCGGATTTGATCGCCATCCAATCGAAATCCTACAAAGACTTTTTGCAATTGGATGTGCCGCCCAATCACCGCAAGGAGATGGGCTTGCAGGCTGTCTTCAAGGAGGTTTTCCCGATTGAGAGCTACGATAACCGGCTTGTGCTCGATTTCGTTAAATACGAATTTGCCCAGCCCAAAAACAGCCCGTATCAGTGCCTCAAGGATGGGGAAACCTACGCAGCGCCCCTGCATGTAACCTTCCGCCTGAAAAACGTCGAAGAGGTGAGTGAGGAAGTGATCTATATGGGCGAGATCCCTCTCATGACCGAGAGCGGCAGTTTCGTCGTCAACGGCGCCGAACGCGTGGTGGTGAGCCAGCTGCACCGGTCGCCTGGAATCTGTTTCGAACAAGCTTTGCATGCCAACGGTTCCACGATCTATTCCTTCCGTCTGATCCCGGACCACGGTTCCTGGGTGGAAGTGCAGTTTGACGCCAGCGGCATCATCCATATCTACCTGGACCGCCAGCACCGCCGCCGCAAGTTCATGGCGCCCACTTTCCTGCGCGCCATCGGCTACGGTTCCGACGAAGAATTGCTGGGGCTTTTCTATAAGATCGAAAAACTGAACCTGCACGGCGAGATTGCCGATGAAAAACTCCTGAATCGCGTGCTCAAGGAAGACATCATTGACGTCGAATCCCAGGCCATTTTGGGCCGCCGCTATGACGCCCTCACGCGCAATCTGATCAAGCAGATGGTCGCGGCCAAATTCGATCACGTGGATGTGGTGGATGTTTCCTGGGATGAGGGGCTTTTTCTCCGCAATATCCAGAAGGACACGACCCATTCCGAGGAAGAGGCGCTCAAGGACATTTTCAAGAAACTCCGGCCCGGCGATCCGCCCACCGTCAACAATGCGCGCCAGATGCTTAAAAACCTGTTTTTCGATCCGCGCCGGTTCGACCTTGGGCGCGTAGGCCGCTACAAGATCAACCAAAAGCTGGGGCTGAAGAAAGATAAGAACCTGCGCATGCTGGACAACGAGGACTTCCTGGAAGCGTTGCGCTACCTGATCAACCTGTCGCGCGGGAACGGCATGATTGACGATATCGACCACTTGGGCAGTCGCCGCCTGCGTACGGTTGGGGAACTCGTGGAGAACCAGTGCCGGGTTGGCCTGGCCCGCACCCAGCGCACTCTGCGCGAGCGCATGGTTTTCATGGATTCCGCCATTGAGAAAATAACGCCCCAGCGGCTGATTAATCCCAAGTCACTTTCGGCCTCGGTGCATGACTTTTTCGCGCGCAGTCAGTTGAGCCAGTTCATGGACCAGACCAACCCGCTATCGGAACTCACGCACAAGCGCCGCCTCAGCGCACTGGGCCCCGGCGGCTTGAGCCGCGAACGGGCCGGGTTTGAAGTCCGCGACGTGCACAGCAGTCACTACGGCCGTATCTGTCCCATTGAAACGCCGGAAGGTCCGAACATCGGTCTGATCTCGTCCCTGAGCACCTATGCGCGGGTCAACGATTTCGGCTTTATCGAGACGCCTTATCGCAAGGTGGAAAACGGCTGTGTGACCGCCAAGGTGGAATACCTGACGGCCGATAAGGAGGAGAATTACGTCATTGCCCAGGCCAATGCGCCCGTGGACGAGAAGGGGCGGTTCAAGGAGGACAATGTCTCCGTCCGCTATCGGGGCGAGTTTCTCGAGAAGCCCAAGGACACGGTTCAATATATGGATGCCTCTCCGAAGCAGGTGGTCAGCGTAGCCGCGGGCCTGATCCCGTTTCTGGAACACGATGACGCCAACCGCGCGCTCATGGGCTCCAACATGATGCGTCAGGCTGTGCCGCTGATCCGGTCCGAGCGTCCCTACGTATGCACCGGTTTGGAACAGCGCGTGGCGCTGGATTCGCGCGTAATGGTTTCGGCCACGGAGCCGGGTAAGGTGGCCTATGTGTCTGCCACGAAGATCATCGTCACCCCGGACGGCAAGCTCCCGAAGAAAGGCGTCAAAGACAAGTCCGCGGCACAGGTGTATGAATTGCGCAAGTTTATGCGCTCCAACGCGGGCACTTGCATGAACCAGAAGCCGAACGTCAAGCAAGGCCAGCGCGTCACCCGCGGCATGGTCCTGGCCGACGGCCCCAATACGGACGAAGGGGATCTGTCCATCGGCCGTAATGTTCTGGTGGCCTTCATGCCGTGGTGCGGCTACAATTTTGAGGACGCCATCCTGATCAGCGAGCGCGTTGTGCGGGAAGATGTCTTCACTTCGATCCATATCGAAAAATTCGAGGCCAGCGCCCGCGATACGAAGTTAGGCCCCGAGGAAATCACCCGCGATATTCCCAATGTGGGCGAAGAAGCTCTCAAGGACCTCGGCAGTGACGGCGTGATCCGCGTCGGCGCCGAAGTCAAGCCGGGCACTGTCCTGGTCGGCAAGGTCACACCGAAGAACGAGACGGAGTTGGCCCCGGAAGAGCGGCTGTTGCGGGCGATTTTTGGCGAGAAAGCGGCTGACGTGCGCGATACGTCGTTGACCGTGCCCAGCGGCACCTCGGGCATCGTTATGGAAGTCAGCGCCTCGTCCCAGCAAAGCGTGACGCGCGAGAAGCTTTCGTCCAAGGCGCGGCGCCAGCAGATGAAGCAGATCGAGGAGGATCACAAGGCCAAGAAACAGCAACTTACCGATCAGCTTACCGATGCCCTCAGCAATGTGCTCCTGGGCGAGAAGATTCCGCTGGATGTCGTCAACGTGGAGACGGGCGAGATTATCATTCCAGCCAACCGTAAAATCACGAAATTCCTGTTGCGCAAGCTGGCGTCGGGCTGGGAGCACGTTGAGATCGATCCGAGTCCGATCCAGGAACGCATCCAGGGGATCATCAACGAGCATATGGGCAAGTTTGCGGAAATCGAGCGGGAGCGGGAAGATGCGCTTGGGCGGCTCTCCAGCGGCGATCACGCGGAAGACGGCATCATCAAGCAGGTCAAGGTCTATATTGCCAGCAAGAAACGCCTGGAAGTCGGCGACAAGAT
>Ga0209749_1002550_pt1 | contig 11642 bp, 9 predicted proteins | sample EPASupsiteSAE347_FD_187267 | JGI IMG/M metagenome (GOLD analysis project Ga0209749, IMG submission 187267) | Bioremediated contaminated groundwater from EPA Superfund site, New Mexico - Sample SAE3-47 (SPAdes) (version 2) | ecosystem: Environmental > Aquatic > Deep subsurface > Groundwater >... | reverse complement strand
TCCAATAATGAACCGCAGAATCTCGAAGTTCTGAACTTCGCCGTTCGACATTCGCTATTCGATATTCTTCAGTTTCTGTTAATCCGCTCGCATTCATGTAGTTGCAGCAGTTCGGAAATTAGCCCTGGTTTGTCAGTCATGGCTGTGTCAAGAAAGGCGGGGAGGATATTACGGTAGGCATCGCAAAAACGGTTCAGTCCGGGCGTCGCGGCTTGATGCGTGTTTCGCGGGTGACGGGCGTTTTGCCCCAAATGGGCAACACTTGATCACAACCAGCCGGTAGCGTGCGCCAGGAGACGGGCATACGCGACCATGTCCGGCCAGGACACATCCGGCGGAATGCCGTGGTCGCACCCGGGAATAATCCCGCCGGACTTGACGGACGGGGTCAAACGTTCGATCTCATGCCTGATAATCTCGCCGCCCTTAGCCATGCAGCGCTTGTCCACTCCGCCATGGTATGCCATTTCTTTTCCATATTGCCTGCGAAATGCCGGCAAATCGTTCCCGGCCGCCACCTCGACCGGATTATTGCCGTTGAACCCCGCCTCGATCCATAATGGAATCAACTCGCCGATGAATCCGTCGCTATCCACATCGTAAAGCGGGCAACCGGCCGACCGCGCCAGGTCGCCCCACTTGCGCCAGGTCGGAAGGATGAATTCCCTGGTCATGGCCGGAGAAATCATGGCCTTTTCCTTGTAGGCCATGTCCTCGGAAATCAGCACGACATCGGGAACGACTTGCTCAAAGATGCGCTCCAGCAGGGCAAAAACATATTTTTCCCAGAAAGCTATCATGTCCCTGACCAGCGCCGGTTTCTCGATGAATGCCATGCAAAGATTCTCAAATCCCATCCATTCGCGCAACTGCCAGAATACGCCCGAAAACGAGACTTCGACGATTTTGGTCCGGCGCTTCAGCATTCGGCAGCGCTCCTTGAAATCCTGCGGGAAACGATCCCGATCATCGGGATTGTAACGCGCCTTCATGGCCTCCCATTCGGACTCGTTTTCCACCGGACACTTGATCCATTTGCGGGTGACAAAATCAAATTTGCCGCCCTGGCCGCCGCAATAACCGGGATCATATTGATCCGAAATTTCGCAAATGTTTCCCTTCCAGTCCTGAACCACAATGGAGTCCGGCTTGCGCTCGATAATTTTCTGTTCGAATTCAGGGAGCATGGCAAACCTTACTCCCGGCTGAATCTCGCTATAATAATCCTGTCGTTCAATCCCTATTTTGCCACAAAGATACGGCAGCCATGACGCGTCCGCCGGCAATCCCTCTCGATGCCAGGCCTTTAGCGTGGATTCCCTGGGCGAACCCGGGATGAATGGTATCTTATCCGGCTTGCCGAACAGCATGGTTTCGAGATATCGTTCGCGCGGGGTCATTTGTCATTCCTCCTGTTACCGAATGTTCAATTAATAAGCATCCTATTCCCTTTTCCCGACAAATATACTTGATATCCTGGAGAATTACGTTCATATTATTGACAATGAATGTACAAAAATATGATACCAGCCCTATCAGGGAACCGGCGCCCATTCCGCATCTGACCATAAAAAAACAACCGCCGGGATACAGGTTTCAAACCGCGGATTATGATAAATGCCAGATTATTCACGTCCAAGCCGGTCAATTGTTCCTGCGGGAGGGAGAGACAGTCAACAAGTTGGGGCCGGGCTGGACCATCATCCTTGTTCCAGGGACGGCCTTCAACCTTTTCTGCCGCGGGCTCGGCTACAATGGCCTCGGAATCCTGTACGCCTCCGGCCAGGCGCTGGCATCCGTGGCCGATAAAACCGCGCTGATTCCACCGGATAAAAATTTAAGCAACCTGTTCGCGTCCGTTTGGCAGGAAACGCAATCAAGCGGCGATCGGGCCGATATGGCAATCGCCGCGGCCCGTTTTCTGGAAGCCGCGGTTTACACCCGCGCCCTGCCCCTGCTCCAGCAGGAAAGCCCCTCCCTGGACAAATGGCTGGAACGCACGCGGGAAATGCTCGGCCAATCAGCCTTTGAAAAATTCAATTTGCGCGAAAGGCTCGCCGCCACCCCGGTGAGCTACGCCCACTTAAGCCGGAGTTTCCGAGCCAAAAACGGCATCACCCTCAAGCGATTTTTGTTGCGCGAAAAAATCAGGCAGGCGCAAACCATGCTGGCCGACCGCGGAATGCGCATTACCGATATCGCCTATGAGCTTGGATTTTCCTCCTCCCAGCATTTTGCCACCTGCTTCCGCAATTTTTCCGGGCTTACCCCCTCGGCCTGGCGCCGGGAACAGCCGGGTGTAGGACAAATTTTTTGGTAACTTGAGTGCATCTGCGATAGAAATCATTATTTTTGGCCTATTTTTTGATATTTTAGCGTTGTATCTGTTGACGTTTTTCGTACGGCATGACATTGGCCCATGAATTTCCTTCGTAAAATTGAAGGTTGTATCTTTCTGGATACAAAGATTTTTATAAATTCTCAATATTTACGCTGTTTCTTGATCTGCACCAAAAAATTTGTCCTACACCCGGAACAGCCGAAAACGTGATTTTTCCCTTGACGCTGCAAATAAAGATAATTAACTTAACTTCACTCGACACGACACCGGCAAACAACATAAATTCGAGAGGAAAAAAAACATGGCACTGATTGACTTCGGCGGGACAAAGGAAAACGTGGTGACGCGCAAGGAATTCCCCATGGCCAAGGCCAAAAAAATATTGCGCAACGAAACGATCGCAATCATCGGCTACGGAGTGCAGGGGCCGGCCCAGGCGCTCAACCTGAAGGATAACGGGTTCAAGGTCATCATCGGCCAGTCCAAACAGTTCCAGCGCGACTGGGACCGCGCCCGGGAGGACGGCTGGGTCCCCGGCAAAACCCTCTTCGAGATCGATGAGGCCGTGCGGCGCGGCTCCATCATTCAGATTCTGGTCTCTGACGCGGCCCAGAAACAAATCTGGCCGACCGTCAAGCGCAACCTGAAACCGGGCGACGCACTGTATTTTTCGCACGGCTTTTCCGCCGTGTACCGCGATCAGACCGGGGTGGTCCCGCCCAAAAACGTGGACGTGATCATGGTTGCCCCGAAAGGCTCCGGCACCTCGGTGCGCCGTAATTTCCTTTCCGGCGCCGGAATCAACTCCAGTTACGCCGTGTTTCAAAATGCCACCGGCCGCGCCAAGCAGCGCTGCCTGGCAGTGGGCATCGGCATCGGTTCTGGTTACCTGTTCCCGACCACGTTTGAGCACGAAGTCTTCAGCGACCTGACCGGCGAACGCGGAGTGTTGATGGGCGCGCTGGCCGGCATCATGGAAGCCCAATATGATGTTCTCCGCAAACACGGCCATGCGCCGAGCGAAGCCTTCAATGAAACGGTCGAGGAATTGACCCAGAGCCTGATCCGCCTGGTCGATGAAAACGGAATGGACTGGATGTTCTCGAACTGCTCCGCCACTGCCCAGCGCGGCGCCCTGGATTGGAAACCGAAATTCAAAGCCGCGGTCATGCCTGTCTTCAAGGAATTATATCAGAAAGTCAAAAACGGCTCCGAGACAAGACGCGTCATTTCATCATGCGGCAAGCCGAATTATCAGGAACTGCTCCGCAAGGAGTTGAACACGCTCGGCAATTCAGAAATGTGGCGCGCCGGCAAGGCGGTGCGCGCCCTGCGTCCGCGCGAAAAAGCGCGGGCCATCACAAGCCGGACCAAGGGCGTTGCGGGACGGCACGCATAAGCGCGTCTTTATTTTGGACTTTAGATTTGGGATTGAAATCCAAAATCGGCAATCCAAAATCGCAACTCAAATCGATGAACCAAATTCGCGTTTCACTGGAAGGAGATACCTCCAAGAACTACGCCCTGAACACGCCCGTCAGCGCCCTGCTGAAAAGGGAAACGAATGAGTCCGGCATTCCCTATATCGGGGCGCTGGTCAACAACAATGTCGTTTCCCTGTCCTACCCTCTCGACATCAACTGCCGGGTGCGTTTTCTGCCGGCCACCCATCCCTTGGGCATGCGCATCTACCGCAATTCTCTTTCCTTCCTGCTTACCAAAACCGTCAACGAACTGTTTCCAAAAGTCAGAGTTTGCATCGAACATTCGATCAGCGCCGGATTTTTTTATACCATTGAAAACAAGGACGTAAACGTAAAAAGGCTGATCAGGAAGATCGAAGAAGCCATGCAACGGACGGTCGAGGAAAACCTTCCCATCGAGAGGGGCAAGCTTTCTTACGCGGAAGCGCTGGCGTTGTTCGAAAAGGCAAAAATGCCGGAAAAAGTCGGCCTGCTGCGGTTTCGCAACCAGCCGAAAATAGCGGTCTATTCCTGCGGCGGGTTCTTCGACCTTGATCATGGTCCGCTGGCGCCCAACACCGGCGTTCTGAAGCGTTTCCGCCTGATCGATTATCCACCGGGACTTGTCCTGCAGTTCCCCGAACCGCAAAATCACAAACACATCCCGAAATTCAAGGACCAGCCGCTCCTGTTTCAAATCTTTCACGAGCACAAGGAATGGGGCCGCATCCTCGGCGTAAACAACGTCGGCCGCCTGAACGAGCTGACGTCCAGGGGTGAAATCGGAAACTTCATAAAAATATCCGAATCTTTCCATGAAAAAAAGATCGCCAGGATCGCCGACGAAATCCTGGCGCGCCGGAAGCAGATCCGCGTGGTCTTGATTTCGGGGCCTTCGGCTTCGGGAAAGACGACCTTTGCCAAGCGGCTGGCGATTCAAATGGAAGTCAACGGCATCCGGCCGGTAACCCTTTCCATGGACAATTATTACGTGGACGACCCCAAGACGCCGAGGGACAAAAACGGCCGGCCGGATTACGAGGACATCAATGCCATCGACATCGCCCTTTTCAACCGCCATCTGCGCGACCTGATCAGAGGCGGGGAAATCGAACTTACGCGTTTTGATTTCCATCGCAAAAAAAGGATGTCCACGAATCGACGTCTGAGAATTGATCCGGACCAGATCATCATCGTCGAGGGGATTCACGGCCTGAATCCGCATTTCACGCCCATGATCGAACGCCGCCGCAAGTTCCTGGTTTACGTCAGCGCGCTCACGCAACTGAACATCGATCTTCACAACCGGATTTCCACCACCGACAACCGCCTCATGCGCCGCCTGGTTCGCGACCGTAACTTTCGCGGCAACACCCCCCTGGCCACGCTGAAAATGTGGCCTTTCGTGCGGCGCGGGGAAAAACGCTGGATTTTCCCCTTCCAGGGACACGCGGACGCCTTTTTCAATTCCGCGCTCGACTATGAGCTTGCGGTGCTGAAGCCGCTCGTCGAGCCTTTATTGATGCAGGTTAAACCCACGGACGCCGAGTACGCCGAGGCGCGCCGGCTGCAGCAGTTTCTCTGGAATTTCCTGGGCGTGATCCGGAACGAGGCGCCGCCGAACTCGATCCTGCGGGAATTTATCGGCGCAAGCAGTTTCAAATATTGACATGCTTAAAGACGTTCAGAGCCGGCGCGACCGCCGGAGAATACCGCTGCAAAAGGCCGGCATCAAGGACCTTAAATATCCCATTTGCGTGCTCGACCGTGAAAACAAAACCCAGCATACGGTGGCAGAGGTCTGCATGTACGTCGACCTGCCGCATCATTTCAAGGGCACGCACATGTCGCGCTTCGTGGAAATCCTGAACGAATCGCGCGGGAACATCTCGCTGCACAACATCAGCGCCATTCTGCAAATGATGACCAGGAGATTCTCCTCCTCAACGGCCCATCTCGAAATCCGTTTTCCGTATTTCATCGAAAAACGCGCACCAGTCTCGGCGGCCAAATCCCTCATGAATTACGAATGCGCCTTCCTTGCCAGATATGCCAGTGTTCCTTCGGACCAAATCGACTTGATTGTCGAAGTAAAAGTGCCGGTCGCCACCCTCTGCCCGTGCTCCAAGGAAATCAGCACAAAAAATGCGCATAATCAGCGGGCGTTGATCACGATCCAAATACGCAGCAACGGCCTGGTATGGATCGAGGAACTGATCGAAATGGCCGAAGCCGAGGCCAGTTCCCCGCTTTATCCCCTTCTAAAACGCGAGGATGAAAAATACATCACCGAAAGGGCATACCGCAGGCCGCGTTTTGCGGAAGATATCGCCCGCGCCGTGGCCATGAAACTGAAGAAGGACCGGCGCATCATCTGGTTCAAAGTCGAAAATGAAAGCATGGAAAGCATTCATAATCACAACGCTTATGCCATGGTCACCAGCGATTTTATGAAATCACATAAATGAATTTGAAAGTTGCGGTTTTACCTCCTGATTTAAGATGACCTCCGGCAAATGGCTGAATCGCACTGTCTTCGGCATTGGTTTGGCCAGCTTGTTCAGCGATTTATGTCACGAAACGGTCACGGCAATCATGCCGGCTTTTCTGGCTTCCCTCGGCGCCGGCGCTGCCGCACTGGGCGCAATTGAAGGCATTGCCGATGCCGTTTCAAGTTTCGCCAAAATAGGCGGCGGATGGCTGGCCGACCAAATGCCGCGCCGCAAACCTTTGGCTGTTTTAGGATACACGCTTACGGCGCTGGCCATGGGCGCCATGGGGGGGGTGGGCCAGGTGTGGCAGGCAGGCTTGGCACGTTCAGCGGGCTGGTTTGGCCGCGGGATTCGCACCCCGGCGCGCAAGGCATTACTGTCCGGGGCTGTCTCCACGCAACATTACGGCCGCGCATTCGGATTCGACCGCGCCATGGATGAAACGGGCGGACTGCTCGGAGCGGCCGCGGCCTGGCTTTTGCTTTATTTTCTCCACTGGAATTTTCCCAAGATATTGCTCTGGACCATGCTGCCCGGTTTTCTGGCGGCGCTGGCCGTTGGAATAATAGTGCGCGAAGAAAAGCGCGTTGCAATCAAGCGCCTGTCCTTTGTTCATAGCCTCATGGAATTGCCGCCACGTTTTAGAAAATTTCTCATTGGCGTGGCGCTTTTCGGCATGGGCGATTTTTCCAAAACAATGTTGATCCTGCTGGCGGTGCAGGCCTTGACGCCCAAAATAGGCGCCGGCAAGGCTGCAGTTGCCGCCTCGGCGCTCTATTTTCTGCACAAGATATTTTACATGGGCTGTTCCTACCCCTCAGGCTGGCTGGGCGATCGTTTCAATAAATTTAAAATGCTCTCCGCCGTGTATTTCCTTGCTGCAGTAATGGGATTGATTCTGATTTTTATGCCGATGAAGCCGGCAAGTCTGGCTTTCGTGTTTATTCTGGCCGGAGTGTATGTGGCCGGACAGGATGCGCTTGAGGACGCGCTGGCGGCTGAACTGACTCAAAAAGAGCAACATGGCATTGTGTTTGGAACCCTGGCCACGGTCAACGGCATCGGCGACTTTATCTCCAGCCTTGCGGTAGGCTTGATCTGGACAAAAGTCTCGCCCACGGCCGCCTTCGCCTTCGCCACCAGCTTCTTCATCGCCGGCGCCGCGATAATCTGGCAGATGCGGTCCGGGGTAGCGCGGCAGAATTCCTAAATTTTGAAGATGAGGCATGAATTTCCCCCGGGGCAAGAGTGAGCGTTTCATGTAAATTGCCGGTTTCGACGCAAACCATTTTTTTATATTCTTCGTCTCCGAAATCTTCCATCCGTTTTGATTTTTCCACCCATGGGTTCCAAACTACTACGTCGCGCATGGCGCATTTTTCAATGGCCATCTTGAGCCGCTCCGCTCCATCGCGCAACACCAGCCGGTCCGGCGCCATGGGATAAACACGGTCCGTTTCACAGGAAAAACCAATTTCCCCGCGCGTTTCCACGGCCGGACTCTGGTCGCTCAAAAAATCAATGAATTCACAGCCTGCCAGACCTTCCAGCCTGGCCTGGCTTATATCGCCAACGGCAAAATAGGTGTGCAAACCGTTCTTGAATGAAAATTCCTTCAGGCCGGCATTATGGATGGAAAACAAGACTTCAAGAGCGTCTGCGCCCAGCCGAAAGACAAGCTCCAGCCGGAACTCATGCGGCCAAATCCGCAATGTTTCCCGGTCATGGCGCAACTCAAACTTTGCCTCCAGGCATTCATCGGCGCAGCTTTGCGCGCCCATATAATTCCATTCCCGTATGCGCGCAAAGCCGTGTTTCGGCAAAGGTCCGTCGCCGAACTGCGGAAAAACGATGGGAATACCGCCCCGGATCGGTTTGTCCGGAAGGAAGAGCGATTTCCTGCTGAGAAACAACAATTGCCGTCCCCCGGCGTTTTCCCACGAGGTCACATGCGCGCCATGCAGATAAATCTCCAATTGCGCTCCGGAAGGGTGCCGCAATTCGACACAGGGCATGCCATTAACGCCGCGTTTCAATTCGGATTTATCTCGCCCGCTCATAAAATTCGCTAGAGTTCACAGAGAGCACATAGGGAGAGTGCGGACTCCGTGTTCTGCGAGAGGCACTCTTTATTCCTTTAAAACTTTATCGAAAGAATCGTGAAGGCAGGGCGGTCATTGAATTCATCCGGCGCCAGGCTGCCGTCGCGGTTGCGGTCAATCTGGTTGAACATCTCGTCGTAAGTGTATTTCTTGTCGGCGTAGTTTGAAAACTCCAGAAAAGTTACGGTTTTGTCGCTGCTTTGGGCAAGCGCCTCGAAACCGGCTTCCGTCTTGGGCGAAGGAGCGGCGGCCTGCCATTCCTTCTTGTCGACTTTTCCGTCGCCATTTTTGTCGATCTTGTTGAAAGCCGACCGCTTGACGTAATGCTTGAATTCGTCCTTCGATATTTTGCCGTCCATATTGGTGTCGGCCGCATGAAAGACGGTTTTCTGCTCATTGGTCTGCGCGGCGCAGTAGCCGGCGGTCATGCAGAGCAAGGAAAGGGCTAACAATAATTTTTGCATGGCATCCTCTTATATCATTTGTTGACTTGATCTTTTCGCGCGAAAATGATTTTTTTAAAATTTTTACGATTGTTCTGATCGCCCGGCAGAGCCGGCAGTTCCGCCACCGGCTGATAGCTTGCGTTGAGCCGCTCATATAACGGCCAACTGTTGTCTTCCAGCGGAACATCAATGATAACCATGTCAAACGGGTCCGACCTGAAAAAGGCCGACAATTCTCCGGGATATTTGGAACGATCGATTCTGCCTTTGACATAACAGTCCCGGCCGGAACCGGCATAAAAAGGTTTTTTGACCAACAGACTAATCACGGGGTTGTCGTTATAATAAACCAGTTTTCCCGGTGTAGCCACAATCCGGCAAAGCTCGTCAAACCTAGACTGGTCGCTGTCCCGCAACAAATGCGCGCGCAGGTCCTGAAACAGGGTCATCATTTGAACAATCAATAAACCGACCGCGATTTTTTCGGCGACCGCCCCTTTCGCCTGCAACCGCTGCAAAAACGACACGCCGCAGGCAAGAATCATTCCGTAGAACACAATGGTCTGCGTGTTGCCGGAGCCGTATTTCAACGGGCATAAAACCCCCACCACGCCGCTGGCGCCCAAAAATAAAAGCTCCGGCCTGAACAGGTCTTTAAATCTCCACCCGTAAATCGTCCACACACCGGCAAGAATAACCGCCAAGAGAATGCCGAACCTGCCCAGAATGTCCGGGAATAAAACCGGGCTCCATAAATTCGCCCAGATAATCGGACATTGCGCCTGAAGAAGAAACATGTTGTACATCGCGCCGGGATAATTGACGGCATAATAACCCAGAAAACCGCAGGCCACCGCCAAGGTTACCCCGGAAGCAACAAGGCCTTTCTTCCGGTGAGCGCCCAGCAGGTAAACAAGCGCCGCCGCCAGGTAGACCAGACCGGTCTGCTTGGCCCAGAAACTGAAAAACAAAGCCAGGACGCCGACAATGGTTTCCTTCCATCCGGGCGGGGATTCGCGAATCAAGCAATACATTCCCAACAAGGCAAAAAAAACGTGAATTTCATTGGTGCCGGACTGGACAAACCAGATCGGCGCGGGAATTGAAAACAACAATCCGCCGCTGACAACGGCCAGAAAACGATTTCGACACAAAGCAAATGTCATCAATCCCACCAGGATGGCGCTGCCTATGCTGAACAACAAACTGACCAGGCGCAGGCAGCGGATATCCAGCGGAAAAAACTTGAGTATTATTCCCTGGATTTGCGAGGCGAACGGCGTATACGCAAAAAGTTCCTGCAGTTGAGGATTCGAACGAATCCCATAGAGAGGGAGCCCCTTGCTGACCTGGTACGCCCAGGTCAGGAAACTCGCCTCCCCGCCCTCGAAACAATTATAGATCATCCTGTTGACGACCATATATAATGCAATGGCCAAATGGCATCCCAGCAGGATGATCAGAATATTTCGATTATTGGCGTTCAAGCAAAGACCTCCGTAGATTCGCATGCAAACAAATCAAACCATAACAGCTAAAAAACAAGAATAGAAGAAAAAAATAAACGGAGGCGTTTTCCCGGAAGCTCAAACCTGCATACGCATGCGGTTTTTGAGACGGCAACCAGCCACACATGACGGCATAAGTCTCGCTGCACGTTTCGACGGCTCGTGCTACGCAGCGAAGCCGCTTCGCGGCAAACGCGGTCCCCCTAAACAGCGCGCGATTTATGATCGCCAAGCGCGGTTTCCCCCCGACAGCAACCTCCATAACGCGCGGGGATTGATTAAATTTTCGATAAAGGACAACGAGGCTTCGCAGAGCGTCCAGCAACCGCCACATTTGAACTGATCTATATCGCGGCGGATCCGGGCCATCGCGTTACGGGAAAAAAGCCTCTCAATCGAATAATTACTGTCCCGCAACGAACCCAGTAAACGGCCATATCGATTACATGGATAGACAAAGCCGCACGGATCGACAAACACGGACGAACGGGCGGCGCGGCAACGCAATGGCGGAACGCCGGCGCGCTCATAGCGGATCGCCATATTGAGAAAATATTGCGAAAAAAGATACAAAAAATTCCAGGAAGCCTCCCGGCCGCGCGCGGCAATAATCTGCCGTAAAGCCGCCTCCAGGGCCTGCTTGTCTTGGATGCGGCAACATGCATCTTCGCCCCCGGCGTTTCCGTAGTAATGACTCGAGACGCTGCCGATCGTCACCATGAAATCACCGATTTTGACCCCGGGAACTTCTTTCCGCACTTGCGCAACCATTTCGTCAAAGCGCCCATATGAATCCGGAAGAAGCGTATGTTCCAACATGACGGAAAATTTACCCCGATTTTCGTTTTCTTTTTCTTTCGCCCATCTCAACAGCGAGACGGCCTTCTGCCATGCCCCGGGAATTCCCCGTAATCTATCGTGCACATCTTCCGGCCCATCAAGGCTGATCGAAAGCACGAACCTTGGAATATCCAGCAGCAACATGCTTCCGACCGTCTTTTTTACAAGCTCAGGCGCCAAAGCGTTTGTAGGCATATTCACGCAATAGAGCCCGGGACAAAACTCGAGCGCCGAGCGGAGAATCTCTTCAACATCGGTCCGCAAAAACGGCTCGCCCCCGCTCAAGGTAAGCCATTTCAGGTACGGATTGTTCCGGAAAAAAGTACGCCATTCCTCGAGTGAAAACTCGTTTTGCCTCTCCTTTTTCCAGATATTGCACATCAGGCAGCGCGCCTGACAGCGCCAGGTGACCAGCAAAATAGCCTTGTAGGGCAACTTTGCCGGCGCAAA
>Ga0209749_1002549_pt1 | contig 11643 bp, 5 predicted proteins | sample EPASupsiteSAE347_FD_187267 | JGI IMG/M metagenome (GOLD analysis project Ga0209749, IMG submission 187267) | Bioremediated contaminated groundwater from EPA Superfund site, New Mexico - Sample SAE3-47 (SPAdes) (version 2) | ecosystem: Environmental > Aquatic > Deep subsurface > Groundwater >... | reverse complement strand
GCCTCTCCCGCCCGGGCTGCCTCCACCGCGGCGTTCAGCGCCAGGAGATTGGTCTGAAAGGCGATTTCATCGATGGTTTTGATGATCTTTGATGTCTCTTCACTGGCGGCGGTTATCTCCGTCATTGACCTGGTCAGGTTGTTCATGGCCTCATTCGCCCTCTGGACGACCTGGTTTGCCTGCTTCATGAGACTGTCTGCCTGGACGGCATTGCCGGCATTCTGTTTCGTCATGGAAGACATCTCTTCAAGGGACGACGAGGTTTCCTCAAGGGCTGAAGCCTGTTCGGACGCGCCTTCCGCCAGGGACTGGCTGGAGGCGGAAACCTGGCTCGCCGCCGCGGCGACCTGATTGGCCGCTTCGCTCATCTGATCCACGGCACTCTTGATCGGCGAGGAGATGCTGCGTGCAAAGAACATCACCCCGACAATAGTCAGCATAAGAAAGCTGAACCCGATTATCATAATGAAATTGCGGATGGAATGGGCCTCCGCCAGAAACTCGTCCGTGTTCTGCGTTATACAGACACTCCATCCCGTGAGTTCTACCGGCGAAAATCCCGCAATCTTGCTGACGCCTTTGAAAACGTAAGCCTCGGCGCCGGTCTGCTTCGCCAGCATCTTGTTCACAATCTCGCGCATCCCTGCCTCTTTCGAGAGATCCAACTCCAGAATAAACTCCTTCTTCGGATGGGCAATGATCAATCCCTTATTGTCGGTCATAAAACCGTACCCGGTACGGCCGACTTTTTCCGTCACCATTCCCGAAATACGATCGATTTTAAGCACGAGGACCAATGCACCGACGAATTTCCCGTCGCTTGCAATGGGTGCACAGGCGGTAACGATCGGATTGCCCGTTTTTTTCGATTTGACGACAGCGCCGACATTCGCATTGCCGGCTTTTACCTTCTGGAAGTACTCGCGATCCGCGATGGAAATACCTTTATAGTCGCCCTTGTTGCCGTCAGCAACGACGCTGCCGTTCGCATCGGTTACCAGGATTGCCTCATAATCTTTCCCGATATTAGCCATGGCCGCGGTAAGTTTCCCGCTCATCGCCTCAATATTTGCATTAGTTGCGGCATTTTTTGCTTCATTGCTCATGGCCAGTTCCGTGGCAACCTTGAGTTCTACGGCGAGCACTTCCTCAGCCATATTGGCAAGATTGTATGCCCCTTTCATTACCCGCTCCTTTGCTCCCGCCTCGAGTGCGTTCGATGCCTTGAGCACGGCAAAGATTCCCACCACCAACAGGGGAATCAATACGGCAATGATCCCTCCCGCGACCAGTTTAAAACCCAGCGTCATCTTCTTCATATTGCCTATCATCCTAATACTGTTATTAATATTTATTTACACTTTCTTTGTCAACGCGACAGCGTTTGCTATACGGTATATCAAGAGATGTGCCAGGGCGCCGGAACCAGCATTACCATAATCCATTAGGTTGATTAGCTGTTATTTAAGGTAATGAAGGAGAGATGATCTGTCCGAAAAGTCTTCTATAATGAAACAGGATAAGGGAAGAATAACTATATCAATAACAATATCGTTAAGTTGAAACTTGTTTCGTCGGGCGAAACAAGTTTCGTCTCACGAAACATCGGGTGGGGATTTTCTTATGATGCTGTACTTTTTCAGCAGAACATACAGCCTGACTCGCGAAAGGCCCGATATCTCACAGGCCATGCTGATGTTTCCTCCGGTTGCCGCCATGAGTTCCCGGAGATAATTGTCCTCCTCCCGGGCGATGACGGACTCCCGGCGTTCCTTCAACGTGCCTATGGTCCCATGAGATAAGGGGATATCTTCCTTTATTTGGACCGCGTCCCGGATTAAATGAACGCGAATGTACATAGGCAGGTGCTTGGGAAAGAAAATAGGTTCATTGCCTGCCGCCGCGAAGGCGCTTTCCAAGGCATTAACCAGTTCCCGAATATTTCCGGGCCATTCATAATCGCAAAGGGCGTCCAAAAATTCCGGTGAAAACCCTTTTATCTCTTTGCCATACCGGATACATAGCTTATTCATGTAATGAAAACACAGCTCTCTGATATCTCCGGAACGCTTTTTGAGAGGCGGCAATTCAATAGTAAATGCATGCAGGCGGAAGAGGAGGTCTGCCCTGAATTTACCGGCTTGAACCATCCCGTTGAGGTTCCGGTTGGTTGCCGCTATCAATCGGAAGTCGCTTTTGATTTCCCGATTGCCACCCACCGGGCGGAAAGAGTGTTCCTGCAAAACCCGGAGGAAGGCCTTCTGGGTAGTAAGGGTGAGTTCCCCGACTTCATCGAGGAAAAGGGTTCCGCCATCGGCCTGTTTGATTAAGCCTTCCCGTGATCTGTCCGCCCCGGTAAAGGCCCCCTTTTCATGGCCGAAAAGGACGCTTTCGATGAGTGTGGGGGGAAGGGAAGCGCAATCCACGGTCACAAATGCCCCGCCTGAGCATGAACTGTTGTTATGAATCGCTCTTGCGAAGAGTTCTTTGCCGGTCCCGGTTTCACCGGTGATGAGGACCGAGGCGTCACTGGCGGCTGCCTTAGCGACAAGTTCCAGGCAGGCGCCCATTGCCGGACTGCTGCCGATAATATCCTCCCGCCGGAGGGCCAGCGGTTCTCTTTTTGCCCTTTTTGCCTCCCGGTACTGAAGGGCCCGCACCAGAGGAAGTTCTATCATGTTTCTGATTAACGGTTTTTCAATAAAGTCCCAGGCGCCGTTTTTTATTGCCAGCTCGGCGCCGTCAGGGCTGCCGAATCCCGTGATGATGATCACCTCCGGACGGGAAGAGGCTGACTGAATTTTTGGCAACAACATCAGCCCATTGCCGTCCGGGAGCTGCACGTCCAGAAAAACAATATCAAAGGCATGTGACAAGGCTTCTCTGAGACCATCTCCCGCCGTAAAGGCGCAAGCGACGTTGTGACCCATGTCGCTGATCATGTCGAACAGCATTTCCGAGTTGAATTGGTCGTCGTCGATGATTAAGACTTTAGCCATGGCGCCTGTTATTCCTTTTATTCAGTGCATGTCGGATGGCTTCGGCAATCCGGCGCCGGATGATGGGTTTCATGATTAAATCTTCCATGCCTATGGACTTCGCCTTTTCCGATGTGATCATTTCACTGAACCCCGTGCAGCCGATGATCGGTATATTGGGGCGGATACGCAAGAGTTTCCGGGTTAACTCGAGGCCCGTCATATTCGGCATGGTTATGTCGGTGACGACGAGGTCAAAGCGTTCCGGGTATGCGCGGAAGAGTTCCAGCGCTTCCCGGCTGCTCGTCCTCCCGACCACGTCATAACCAAGATCGCTCAGCATGTTTTTCCCAAGTTCAACGAGCGTCTCCTCGTCATCCACAAAAAGGATGCATTCCTTTCCCCCGGAGACGGCTGCACCGGATTCTATCTCCTCTCTCTCCTCTGAGTCCGCTTCTATCAGCAGCGGAATATAGACGCTGAATTCGGTCCCTTTCCCCACCTCGCTCTTTACGGTAATCGTGCCGCCATAGCTTTTTACGATGCCGTACACCACGGAAAGCCCCATCCCCGTTCCATCTCCCGGCTTCTTGGTCGTAAAAAAGGGATCGAAGATCCGCTCCATCGTTCCGGTGTCCATGCCGACCCCCGTATCGCTTACCGTGAGTTTCAGGTGCATGCCGGGAGCCAAGCCATGATGGAGTAAAACCTCTCCGGCCTCGATTCGCTCGGAGACCAGCTCCACTGTCAATGTGCCCTTCCTTTCCGGCATGGCGTGGGCGGCGTTGGTACAGAGATTCATCAGTATCTGGTGGATGTGCGTGGGATCGGCCAGCACGGTGTCCGGATCGGATCGGATGTCCTGGCGAATTTCTATGGTCGCGGGCAGGGATGCCCGGAGGAGTTTCAGCACTTCTTTGGTTATGGGGCCGGCTTTCAAAGGGCGCAGCCTTTCCTCGCTCTGACGGCTGAAGGCGAGAATCTGCTTCACCAGACTCCTTGCCCGCTCGCCGGCCTTGAAAACCTGCTTCAGGTAGTTTTGGAGCCGAATATTATCGCCGGCGATTCTGATGGCCATGTCGGTATAGCCCATGACGGCGCTGAGGATATTGTTGAAATCGTGGGCGATTCCACCCGCGAGCTTTCCGATGGTTTCCATCTTCTGGGCCTGACGAAGCTGGGATTCAAGGAGCTTGCGCTCGGTAACGTCGCGGGCGATTCCTACCGTTCCGGTCACCTCTCCTTTTTCATCGTATATCGGCGTTTTGATCGTCTCTATCCATAAAGTTCGACCTCTGCTGTCTATAAAAGGCTCCTCAACTTGCTTGCGTTTCCCTGTTTCCATGATTTCCCGATCATCCGTTCTATAACTTTCGGCCAATTCCTGCGGCCATAAGTCTAAATCAGTTTTGCCGACCAATTCCTTGGGGCTGAAGCCGCAAGCCTTCCCCAAGGCCTCGTTTACGGCGATGAAGCGACTGTTTTTGTCCTTCATCCAGGCAATATCGGGAATATTATTGAGAAGGGCATCCTGCTGTGTTTTGATTTTCCGCAATGTTTCCTCGGCACGACGAGGCCCGGTAAGATCGATAATGGCCCCGCGCAAACCAACCGGCGCGCCGTTATGAATAATTGGCGCGGAAAAAACCAGGGCCGGAAAAGTGTCGCCGTTCTTCCTCGTGACAGTATATTCATGACCTCCCAGATCTTCCCCGTTCATGATCCTTTGAAGATTCTCTGCGGCCGTTTCCCGGTCCGCGGGAATAATAATCGACATGGCATTGAAACCCCTGTCTATGTCCTCTTGAGTATATCCAAAGGTTTTGAACGCAGATCGATTGGCGGAAACAACGATAGCCTCCTTATCGCATTCAAAGACCGCTATCGGCAGGAAATCAAATAGTTCCCTGTACTTTTTCTCGCTCTTCCGCAACGCCGCCTCCGCCCGGTCACGCTGGGTTGCCGATTCTTCCCGTGCCGCGATTTGTTGCCGCAGTGCCGCTAATTCAGCTAACAACTGCTTTTTTGTTTTGGCTTCTTCTTTCATCTGGTTGCCCAATTCTTTTATGATTGGTTGATAAGAAACTATCGCAGCAATTGTAAAAAAAGCTCATGATGCAATTTCTACACGATTTCTTCCCTTGTTTTTTGCTTGATATAAAGCCTCATCCGACATTCGCAGGAGTTCTCCAAGGCTCTTGCCGTGATCAGGAAATGCGGCGATCCCAATGGAAACAGTTATCGGTGTATATTCCCGATTTCCGCCTATTTTGAGGGATGTCGTGGATGTTAGAATTTGCTCCGCTCTTTTCGCTGCTATTTCAAGGGTGGCCTCCGGAAGGATGATGATGAATTCCTCGCCGCCGAATCGGCAGGCAATATCGCCGGCGCGGGTGTGTTTCCTGATCATTGCGCTGAACTCACGCAACAGATCATCTCCGGCCTCATGTCCATAGGTGTCGTTAAAAGTCTTGAAGTGGTCGAGATCAAGCATCATGACCGCCAGGTTGTTTTGCTTGCGAGTGGCACGATGCAGCTCCCGCTCAAGGGACTCCTCCATGTAGCGACGATTGAAGAGTTCCGTGAGGGGATCCCGTATGGACTGGTCGCGGAGCGTCTCCCGCAGCTTCAAATTGGACAGGGAAAGAGCCAGATGCTCGGCGACAATCAGCGCCAGCTCTTGTTCTTTCTGGTTACATTTATGATTGTCCCCCAGTTCCATGTGCAGCAGGCCCATTATCTCGCCCGCGGCCATCATGGGAACGCCCAGGTATTCTTTATCTATCGACGCATCGACGTGACGGCATCGCAGGCTGGAATCATCCGGATTGACAAGGTGAAGCTGACCCCGGCGGAGAGCCCAGCAATCTTCCGGAGGAAAGACGTGATCGCTGTAGAGACGATCACCCCAGACAACCATCGATTCTACCGCCCGGCGGGATTCGCTGAAGGCGTACAATGCCCCGGTGGTTGACGGAAACAAAAGGGGCACGAACTGCTTAATAACCGTGTAAGCCTCATTGAAGGCATCGCAGGTGTTGAGCAGATCACCCATCTGACGCAGCAGATTCATCTCGCGATTACGCTGTTCCAACTCGCCCACCCACTGTTCCAGTTTGTCTTTTGCTCTTCGCAATTCTTCCTCGGCCCGCTTGCGCCCCGTAATGTCTTCGGCGCACTGGATGGCGCCGGTTACTTTGCCCTGGACGTCGCGCAGCCGGGTGGCCTGGATGGCCATAATATGTTCTTCGCCGTTGATCCAGATGGAATCGATCGTCTCGAAGGCCTCCGGATGAATCTCGCTTTTGTGCACGCCTTTTCCGGCGTATCTTTTCAAAACGTCGTCATCCGTCATCTCCAGAATTATTTCCGCCAGGCTTGCCGGCGTCCGGTCCTTGAACAGGCGATCTAAATTTATCTGTTTTCCTAAAATGTCCTTTTTGGCAATGCCGGTGAAAAATTCGTTGACCAGATTCCACAGGATAACATGACGCTCACGATCAATAACGAAGGTGCTGACGGGGCTGCCATCGAGGATGGCGGATATCCGCTGGTGCTCTTCCGTCAAGGAATTTTCCATCAGTTTCTGCTCGGTAAGATCGCGGAAGGACTCTATGGCGCCGACAATTTCTCCCCGCATGTCATAGATAGGCGCCGCCCGTCCGGAAAGAAAATGTTCCTTCCCCCGCAAGGATGGAACATGAGTCTCTGCCAAGAGCATGTCTTTCTCTCTGTGAATGAACGAATATTGCCTTTCCACTTCCTCATCGGGAAGCAAGACGAGGTCGGCAAGCATGGGGCGGCGTTGACCGTAAAACGGCAGGGCGTGTTCATAATTCCCTTTCCCGAGCATATTTGCTGCGGTAACACCCGTTATTTCCTCTATGGCGCGATTCCAGGAAGTGACTTTGCCTTCTTTATCGATTACGAAGGTTGCGTCGGGGAGGAAATCGATGATCTCGGCAAAATGTCGTTGCGATTCCTTCAAATCGCTTTCGGCTTGCTTCCGTTCCGTAATATCCTCGTAGGTTCCCAGCACGCCCTTGATTTTACCTTCTGAGTCCAGGAGCGGTATCTTACTGGTCCGCAACCATATCAAACCGCCTTCCGGGGTTGTTTGCGGTTCTTCATAATGAAGCCTGGACTTTCCGGAGGAAATGACCGCCAGGTCGTCGGCTCGGTAAAGATCGGCCTGTTCCTTCCAACCCATATCATAATCCGAGCGGCCGACGATCGCCTCCGGCGAGTCGAGGCCGGCGTCGGCCGCAAACATGCGATTACAGCCGAGATAATTGAGGTCGGTGTCCTTCCAGAAAATCCTGACGGGGATGGTGTTCAAGACCAGACGAAGCAACTGTTGCGATTCACGTAAAAGCTCTGCCGCTTTTTGACGTTCAGCAAGTTGCCGGCGAATTTCTAACGGCTCTTTGATACGTTGGCTCATTCTTTATTACTGTCTCAACTTTCGCAGAAGGTGAAAGATTGCAATATGGAGTAAATATCACTCTCGTCTTATACCGGTGAAAAATACGGAAGCCTATTCTCTGTCAAGTTCCTTGCGAACGGCTATCCCGAGCTTTTCGATTACATAGGGTTTCTTTACGTATTCCCCCGCTCCGAGTTTCTGGGCTGCTCCGACCCGGTCGGTCTTGGCGAAGCCGCTGACGATGATCGCCTTCTGCCGCGGCCGGATTTCCAGGATCCGGCGGTATGTCTCCAGGCCGTCGATGCCGGGGGCCATGATCATGTCCAGGACAACCAGGTCCGCCTTATTTACCCGTAGATATGCCACGGCATCCTCGCCGCTTGCCGCCGTTGCCACCCGGTAATTCAGCCCCTCCAGAATCGTGGCGGCCAGCATGCGTTGAGCTTCCACATCGTCCACAATGAGAATGCTTTCTCCCCGACCGTGATATTCATCAGGAGACAAATCCTGTTCCCCTTTTGATAAATCCTCTCGCGTCGCCGGAAAATACAGGGTAAAGGCACTGCCCTTGTTCTCTTTACTGAGCACATCAATATAGCCGCCGTGGTCTTTCACGGTTCCCCATACGACCGCCAGACCAAGGCCCGTCCCGCTCCGGCCCATGACCTTCTTCGTGTAGAACGGCTCAAAGATCCGTTCCAGATCCGCCGGAGCAATCCCCGCGCCCGTGTCCGCTACCGTCAAAACCGCGTACTCCCCTTCCTGCGTGTCTTCGTAGCCCGGGATCGGTGCGTCCACATAGCGGTTCTCCGTTGTGATTGTGACCTCACCCGCGCCGCTTATCGACTCCGCGGCATTCGCCAGGAGATTCATGATCGTCTTGAAGAGATGAACGGGAGATCCCTTGATGTTGAACAGGTCTGCCTCCAATTGACTTCGGAACAAAACGTCGGGGTGATGCTGTGTAATACGCTCAAATTCCGGCGACTTGAAGAAATCGGATACGATCCGGTTCATGTTTATCGTTTCCGAGACGGAAACGCCCCGGCGGGCCATGGTCAGCAGGTCCTGGATGATGGCGGCCGCCCTTTCGCCCCCCTGCAGGATGCTCTTGGCGAATCTGCCGGCACGACTACCCTCCGGGACCTCCCGCAACAGCAATTCGGAATATCCCACCAGCACGCCCAATACATTATTCAGGTCATGGGCCACACCGCCGGCCAACACCCCCAACGCCTCCATCTTCTCTGCCCGCTGCAGGCGTTCCTCCATTCTCTTGCGATCGGTGTCATTGCGGATGCATTCGATGGCCCCGATGATATCGCCACCGGAATCCCGCAGCACGGACGCCGTTGCGGACAGATGGACATTCCCGGGTCTCAGCGCCGGTAAGCGGCCTTCTATAAAAATGATGTCGCCCATTCTCTGAATGGTAGTGTATGTCTTTTCTTTTTCCCGGTCCGGATGTAGGGCAAGATCGATGAGGATGGGCCTTCTTTCTCCATAAAACGGCAGGGCGTACTCATAATTGCCTCTGCCCAGCATTGCCTCCGCTTTGACTCCGGTCATGGATTCGATGGCGCGGTTCCAGGTGATGACCCGGCCCTCCTTGTCGATAACAAGGGTCGCATCGGGCAGGAAGTCAATGATCTCGGACATCAGTCGTTCCGATTCCCGGAGGGCTTCTTTTGCCCGCACAGTGAGGATGATGGTGAAGACCGCGCCGCCGAGGAGCACAAGAGCGATCACGCCCATTGTCGTGAGGAGATATTGGGGAGTCAATTTACCCACGACGTTCGACGCGGCAATTAAACGCAGCAGGTGAAACGGTGTACCGTTAATAGGCGTTTTCAGCCCTATCCATGATTGCCTCTCTCCATTCAGGTCCCGAAATTCGGAAGGTTCACCAGGCGTGAGCGCGGCCAGATTGGGCAGGCCGGCAATTTGCGAGGGGAAAGAAACTCCAACGGATTGGAAGGTTTTTCCCTCATTGGTGATGAGGATGCTGATATCGCTTGGAGATCCGCCTTCGCCGATGATGTTTTTATAGAGGGTTTGCGGTTGAATCCAGGCAATAATTTGGCCGTCATAGCGGTTTTTAAAGAAGTAAGAAAGAGAAACGACAATTTCTTTCCCGCCGTCAACGGATAGGATCGTCCCGTCCCGGTAATTCGGGACCAGAAGTTCCTGCAATCCCTCGCGCGTCCCTTTATGACCGGTCGCGGTTAATGTATCCACAAGTATCGCGCCGCTCCTTTCGATCAGCATAATCCTCGAATATACGGCGTCACTGCCGAGTTTCTTTCGATTAACGAGATCCTGGAAGCGATCCAGAATGGGAGCCAGACTATATTTGAGCCCATACTCCATGCTCATGCCCAGGGCTTTGTTTTCGAAGAACACGGATATCTCGCGGCTGAGTGCCAGATTGATGAGGTCATCCCTTCGGTCGGCAAAGAAAAAGCCGATCGAGGCGGCTCTTTTTTCCGTTTCCGCTTTCATGTTTTTGAGGTTTGTTCCGCGGAGATCGACGGCAAAACGGTAGTTCATGAATAAAAGAAAGAAGACAAAGGCAACAGCCGCCACACTTCCACCAAGAATCAACAGCTTACGGTAAAATGCCGGAATCTGTTTTAACGTTGTTTTTTCCATTCCGCCGACTCTCATTTACTTCCTCGAAAAAATTCCGGATTATAGTCAAATACGTAGGGATAATATCTCTTCACGATGCGTACATAGGTCCCATCCTTTTTTATCTTGCGGATGAATCTGTTAAATGCCTCCCGAAGCTGCGGCGAATCCTTGGAGAAGGCCGCTGCCATATCTTGTTTATCACTTATCGGGCCGATGACCTTGATCTTCCCGGGCCATTTCTGGAGGGCAACCAGGGCGTCGGGAAGGTCAAGGAGCGTCAGATCCGCCTCGCCCTTGATCACGGCGGGGGCAATGTCGTTCAGAGAACCGGGGAAAAGCTTGATCTTGTCCGTAATATTTTCGAGGCCGTAGAGGGAGGGGTCAAGGCAGGTCCCCGTTTTACCGAGCAGGGGCTGACCGGCGATGATTTTTTTTACCGCTTCGATGTCCTCCGCAATATTCCCGCTTGGCTTAATGGGCTTCACGGCGGAATCGGCTCGGGCTACCAACCATACCTGGTTGGGGAAGGTTGGGACGGAGAAATCTACCGCCTTTTTTCTCCAGGGAAGAACCGTAAGACCGTTGGCGGCTATATCGCCCTTGATCGGCGCCTGCGCAACCACTTCGATGTCGTCGCCCTTCGGTTTTACTTTTTTCCCGGTCAAGTCGCCAAAGATATCGCCCCAGTCCGTTGCGATATACTCATACCGGACCCCCAGATATTTTGCAAAATGGCTCATAAGCTCAATGTCCATGCCGTCGCCGGCCCCGGTAACGAAGTTGGCATAGGGAATGCCTAAATGGCGGAGGACACCCTTCTTTTTTACGTCCTTCAGATCCGCCGCCATGAGGACTCCGGAAATGAAGGCCATTGTCGCGACTATCGTGAGAATAAAAGCCGACTTTTTTACATAATCCATATTCAAAATCATTTTCATTCGTCCTTTCCCTCCCCGCCGTTCAATACCTCGCGAACCTTTTGCAGGAGGTTTTCGATGCGAAACGGTTTCTGAAGGAATCCTCGGCAACCACGGTCCAGAATCTCCTGTGCCTGGATATTGAGACTATAGCCGCTGGACAGCAGCACTTTCACGCCGGGATTTATCTCTTTCAAACGATTAAAGGTCTCGCCGCCCGACAGTCCCGGCATGACCATGTCCAAAATCACCATGTCGATGTCGTTTTTCTTCTCCATATAGACGGCGATGGCTTCCTGGCCGCTTCCCGCCGCATGAACCCGGTAACCCATCGCCGCCAACAATTCCCTGTTGACATCCAGAATCATCGTTTCATCATCCACCAGCAGAATGGTTTCCGTTCCTCCTGTCGTCGGCAGGGGAGTAACCGTTTCCTCGACAACCGCCTTCTCCGAGACAGGAAGATAAATATCGAAAGTCGTCCCGTGCCCCGGTTCACTATCGACAGTGATCATGCCGCCGTGTCCCTTGATGATTCCGTAAACCATTGCTAAGCCCAGCCCCGTACCTCTTCCCATTTTTTTGGTTGTAAAAAACGGTTCAAAAATGCGCGCTTTCGTTCTTTCGTCCATGCCCGTACCGGTATCGGTAACCGAAATCTTTATAAAGATTTCGGTTACCGATACCG
>Ga0209749_1002548_pt1 | contig 11644 bp, 9 predicted proteins | sample EPASupsiteSAE347_FD_187267 | JGI IMG/M metagenome (GOLD analysis project Ga0209749, IMG submission 187267) | Bioremediated contaminated groundwater from EPA Superfund site, New Mexico - Sample SAE3-47 (SPAdes) (version 2) | ecosystem: Environmental > Aquatic > Deep subsurface > Groundwater >... | reverse complement strand
GAGGTTGCGGCAGAATGGCGAATTTATATTTATTGGATTTTTTAGCGACTCTTAAACAAAAATCGCAGTCGTCAAATTTCATGAAATAATCCGGGCTCATAAGCCCGAAAAACTCAAATAGTTCTTTTCTTACAAAAGCGCCCACAAAATCAACATGTTCAACATATCTTACTTCAGAAATATCATCCGTAAAACAATGCGGATAACCGTCTTTAAATATAACGCCCGATGACTGTATAGACCCGTCTTCATTTAATATTTTACATCCAAGTATGCCTATATTCTCGTTTTTTTCAAGAAAATCCACATGTTCTTTTATGTAGGATTTCTGTAATTCGGTATCGCTGTTTAAAACACATATATATTTGCCGCGGGACGCCCTAACCCCTACATTTACCGAACAGGCAAAACCTATATTTTCATGGTTTTCAATAATTGTAAAATGAGGATATTTTTCTTTTATATAAGAAATAATTGTCTTATCGGGAGAATTATCGTCAACTATTATCACATCATAACTACCGCAATCCTGAGCGGCAACCGAAGGCAATAATCTTTCAAGATATTTTTTACCATTATATATCGGAATTATAACTGAAACCTTTTTCTTGTTCATGTGCTATATTATATATATTTATATAATATAATGTCAATTGATTTGCTTATTTATCAATTCCCCGAAAATCATCTTTATATCGTCAACTATTTCTTTTTTTATCAGATAAACAGCGCCGCAGTAAACTATTGTGCCGATGCCTACCAATATAATAAAATTATGCCAGCTTAACGCGGAAAAAAACATTTTCTTTAACATATATCCGGAAACGGCAAGGCATATCGAGCCAATGACAGGAGCTTTAAGAACATCAATTAATTCTTTGTCTTTAATATCAATTAGCTTAATACTGATATAAAAAATAATCGGCATGCCTATTAAACTTTGTATTATAACCGCCTGCGCGGTTCCTATCTGTTTGAAAAAGAGAGTGAACGGATACATAAGGCATATTCCCAACGCCGTAAATATGGCGCTTGTGGTAAACAAGAGATTGGTTTTGCCGACTGAATTAAAAATGACGCTGCTGCACGAGCCGAGGGTGCGCAGAAGGCCCAGCCAGCATAAAATCTGTATTAAAACCACTATCGGCATCCATCTTTCGCCAAAAACAGTATGAACAAAATGAGCCGAAAAAATAAAGAGCCCCACCGTAATGGGCATAACTATAAGCATTGTAAGCTCTAAAACTTTCAGGAAGCTCATTTTTAAGCCGCCGTCTTTATTTTTAATATTGCAGAATAAACTAAATGAGACCTTGCTCACAACCGGTATAACGGTTGTAGCGGTAATATTCGCGAGATTATAAGCCATGTAATAATAGCCAAGCGCGGCGCTATCAACAAGGCGGCCTATCATCGCGTTGTCAATATTGGTGCTTATAAAAACAATTAAACTCGTTCCCAGAATATATTTGCTGTAGTGAAACATTCTTTTAAAAATATTATAATCAAGCGCCAAAGTGGGAAGCCATCCGGCTATGACAAAGTATAAAAAAGCGCTTATGCAAATTTGGAAAGTATAAGCGTAAATTATTGACCAGTATCCGTAGCCCTTCCACGCGAATATAAGCGCTATAAGAATATAAGCGGCATTTGACAAGAACTCCGGATAAAAGTTTTTCTTAAACTCCATGTTTTTATTTATGAGATTTTGAGGAGTAACCGCGAGCGAAGATATAAATAACGGCGTAATCAAAAACCTTAAAACGGAGGCAAGGCGCGCTTCCTTAAAAAACACGGCTATATGCGGCGCGGCAAAATAAAGAAAAACGCATAAAACTACGCTGTTTACGATTGTTAAATAGAAACAAACATTCGCGGCTTTTTTTGTATTTTCTTTTTCGTATATGAGGGCGTTTCCCATGCCTAGTTCCTGAAACATGGCAAGGACATTAATCGCCATGAAGGAAAGGGCAACTATGCCGAAATCCTCCGGAAAGAGTATCCGGCTTAATATAATATTGCTTAAAAAGCTGACGCCCCGCGTAAAAAAAAGCGTTATGCTTGACCAAAAAAGCCCTTTTACCGTTTTTTTCTTAAGACTCATATAAAATATCTATTCTAATAAAACACATTTAAGTCCTTTAAGGAAAAGGATTGGATAAAAATTCACCGCAGAGGACGCGAAGAACGCAGAGAAGAAAAGCGTAGAGGCTTGCCGTGGCAAGCCCCTGCAAGAAATTTTATCAGCAATATTTAAAATCTTTTAGTATTTGAGAAATTTTTCTTTTTAAATTTTCAATGTCTTTCTTGCATATAGTCCAAACCAAATCTATGTCCACGCCCATGTAATCATGAATAAGCTTGTCTCTTGTGCCGGCAATTTCTTTCCATTTAATTTCACTGTAGCTTTGTTTTAAATTTAATGATATATGTTTAACCGCTTCCCCTATTATTTCAAGCTGCCGTATTACCGCGCTTTGAATCAAAATATTTTTTTTAAAACTTTCTTTATCAAGATGAGCCATGAACGTTTTTATATTTTTCGCGGAATCAAGTATGTGTTTTAAATATATATCGTCTCTGTGATTATTCTTTTTCATATATAACCTTCATCGAGCTAAAAATATCCTTTTTTAAATACGGACTTAAACTTCCGGGGGTCAGTAAATCCACTTTCCTTTTAAACAGTTTTTCAAGTTCATTTTCCGTATGCACTAAATCCAGCAGGCTTTTTTCTTTGGATTTATCAAATTTTATAATTATGTCGACATCGCTCTTTGTTTTTTGCCGTCCCGCGGCAAACGATCCAAATAAAGCCATGAAAGAAATATCGTTTTTCGTAAAAATATCAAGTAATTTTTCTTTATTTATTTCTTTGCTTAATTGTTTCGGTAAATTATTAAACTGCAACATATTTTAACCCCCGCTCGCACGCTCGCATTGTATGCTTATGCTTATTTATTTATATTGACATATTCTGTCTTGTTTCTAAAATTTCCTTTTTTACAAAGTTATTGACTTTATGAATAATTCTTTCTATAAAAGGACTTTTTTGCCTTGATTAAGAAGATTAGCGTCTAAAAGAAAAATGCTGAGAATTTTGACCCGCCGACGGCGGGTCAAAATAAAAAATCTCTGTGTGCTCTGTGATTAAATCTCTGTGGCCTCTGTGGTTAAGAATTGGAGTATTTATGGGCGAAATACAAAAAATTCCGGATATAAGCTATAACAGTTTAAGGTTAGACATAATTGACCTTATAGAGCCGAAAGACAAAAAAATACTTGATATCGGCTGCGCCATGGGGAAAACCTCTTTTGAACTAAAAAAAAGAGGCGCGGCCTTTGTCGCGGGCATTGAATTAAGCGAAAAGGTAGGATCTGAAGCGTCAAAACTTCTAGACAAGGTAATAATAGGAGATATTGAAAAAATAGACCCGCCTTTTGAAAAAGAATATTTTGATTACATAATTTACGGAGATGTTTTAGAGCATTTAACCGATCCGTGGGAGATCCTCACTAAATGCGCCAAATACCTTAAAAAAGACGGGTTTGTCATCGCGAGCATTCCGAACATAAGGCATTACAGCGTAATAAACGATCTTGTTTTTAAGGGCAAATGGCCGTATGTGGAAGAAGGCATTATCTGTAAATCCCACCTTAGGTTTTTTACGCTTGACGAAATAAAAAAATTATTTGCCGAATCAAATTATAAAATTGTTGAGTTGAGAAGAAATTTATCCGCCACAAAAACGATAGGCAATATTAACAGGGTTTTCAGGTATATATTTACTGAATTTTTGACAAGACTATACCTAATCAAGGCGCGGAAAATATAAGGAATTTTAATATTATACAAAGGAATTCAGTTTATGAATATAAACAAAGTTTTGCTCATTAATCCGCCGATGCTTAACCATCTTGCGACCACTCTGCCGGATTTCGCGGTAGAAGAACAAGGCTGTTTTCCCGTTCTGGGGCTCCTATATATCGCAACATGCCTTAAAAAACAGATTCCGGATATAGAACTGCGCATTCTTGATTCTTTGGCGCTTAAAAAAAATTATGAAGATATAAAAAAAGAAATAACAGATTTCCGCCCCGATATAGTCGGCGTACCGGCCTGGACGTTTTCTTATCTTGATAGTATTATCATCACGCGCATCGCAAAAGACGTAAACCCAAACATAAAGGTATGCGCGGGCGGCCCTCATGTTACAATATATCCGGGAGAAACGCTTGCTCAGCCCACAATAGATTATACGATAACAGGCGAAGGCGAATATCCTTTTGCCGCGCTTATTGACGCGTTGAAAAACAAAAAAGATCTGTCAAATATACCCGGCCTCGGATGGAAAGAGAACGGAAAAATACATATAAACCCGCATACGGAGGAAATAAAAAACTTAGACGCGCTTGCTTTTCCAGACAGAACTTTAACTCCATACGGGATGTATTATTCAATTCTTGATAAAACAAGACCCATAACCACAATGATTACCAGCAGAGGCTGTCCTTTCCAGTGTGTCTTCTGCTATCAGAAAAATACCGGATGGCGCTGCAGAACCGCGCAAAATATAGTTAATGAAATAGAAGAATGCGTAAAGCTCGGCATAAAAAACATATTCATCTTCGACGAAACATTTACGGTAAACAAAAAAAGAGTGATTGAAATATGCAATGAAATCCTTGAAAGAAAAATAAAAATCGAATGGGATATACGCTCGCGCGTTGACACGATAGATGAAGAAATGCTCAAAATTCTTAAAAAAGCGGGATGTAAAAGAATAAGTTACGGGGTTGAGGCCGGAAACGGCAAAATACTTAACATTCTTAAAAAAGAAATCGATTTAAGCATGGCGGAAAAAACAATAAAACTTACCAAAAAGTACGGTTTTATCGTTTTGGCCGATTTTATGGTGTGTTCGCCGGAAGAAACAAAAAAAGAAATAGAAGAGTCTCTACGGCTTGCGATAAAGATGAACCCGGATTTTGTTCAGTTTTCCGTAACAACCATTCTTCCGGCGACGGAATTATATGATTTAGCGCGGCAGCAAGGCATTATTGAAAAGGATGTCTGGCGCGAATACGCGCTAAACCCAACCGAAGATTTCCAGCCGCCTTTATGGAACATTTTCTCGCGCCGCGAGGCAACGGTTATTTTAAACGGTTGTTATAAAAGATTTTACTTGCGTCCGCGGTATATATTGAAAAAGATTTTCGGAATAAGATCTTTCTGGGAATTTAAAATAAATTTATCAGCCGGCTTAAAAATGCTCTTTGGAAAGAAAAAAAAACAACAGGCGATAAACGGCAAATATGCGCGGTAAACGCGGGCGCCTGCGGCATTTAGCGATGTAAAAATTCCGGCATTCGCCTATGGGACTTGAATTTCAGATAGTTCTTTAAAATGCTTAATGGGTTTCCCAGATATTTTCAACAAATAAGCTTTTTAAGTTTCCGTATTTTTTATCAAATTTAGGATCGTATTCATCCGTAGACGCGGTAATTTCATTTTGTTTTTCTTTTTTCAGAATAAAGAACACTATTTCGTTCTTGTTTCTTACAATGACCGCGGCGTGAAAACCCATGCCGCGAAGATCTTTTTTAAGAATTTCATAAGCGGGGCGCGATATCGCGGCTATATCCATTTTATGCTTCGCCTTATTGAAATAACCCGTTAATTCTTCCGGATTATTTAAATTTACATCGTATGCCGCGAGCATATTAAAGTTTGAGAAGTAATAACGCGCCGTTGGCGGCTCTAAATCCGTAAAAATATTTATATTTTTGCCTGAATATTCCTGCCTTATGATAAATCCGGCAGTTTTAACGCCGTAATTTTTAGGTAAAGTTTGCGCCGGAAATTTTATGGTGTTTGTTATAACTTTAAATCCATAAATGCCGCCGGCATAAAAAAGCGCGGCTAAAACTATGGCGGCTAAAACTGCCGCTTTTAAAAAGTTATACCCCTTAACCAGTTTAAAAATATCCGCTAAAAATATTCCGGCAAGCATGGTAAGCGCTAACTCCGCGGGGAACAGATAATTTATGACAACCGTAGATTCTTTGGACACCATAAAAATCCAGGGGGCAAGGTACAAAAACAACATAAGATATAAAATTGATGCCGGTTTCAATTTTAATAATTTTTTATAGTTATAGATAAAGCCAAGGATCAATACCGCGAGCAGAACCCCGCCAAGATTGTATTTAAGAAAAACAAGAATATCCGGAAGATAAAAACCAAGCTTGGCTTTTTTGGCAAGATAATGCCCCAGATAGCCGTATGACGGTTTTTTTACAATAAAAAAATAAATCTGCGCGGCAATAGCCGGAAGCATAAATAAAACGGGAAAAAATACTATTTTTCTATTAAACATTAATTCGTAAAACTTGCTTTTATCCGCGGAAAGAACATAACTTGCAAAAATCATGAGTAAAAAAAACGACGGGAACTGGCCGTCTGAAACAAAATATAAACCGGCGAAAAATGACGCGCATACCCATTGCCATCGTATTTGCATTTTAGATTTACATGATAAAATAAAAAAATAAAGAGCGCATAAAAGAAGAAAAACCGGCACCGCGTGATTTCCCGCCGTACGCGACGCCATAATATGCCAAGGGGACACAGCCAGAAAAAGCGCCGAAACTAAACCCGCTTCTTCGCTATACAGCTCCCTGACTATCAAATAGACCAGGGCGCAATCCACGGTGCCCCATAGTATATATGGTATCGCGAGGGTAAATTCATTTAAATTTACCTGAAAAAGACGCAGAATCAATATGTTTACAAAAATAACAAACTGATAACCGTAACCCCATGTCGCTGAAATTATTTTAAAGAAACTTTTAACCCATAAAAATAAATTTGAAAAATGAAAAAATTTAACAAAATAAACGGACATTAAAATAAAACCGGCTTCATCGCCGGAATATATATTTTCACCCCATCTGCATTTATATACTCTTAAAAAAAACGCCAGAAGAAGAATAAGAAATAAGTATATTTTTGTTTTATTTCCGCGCGCGCCGGATTTTTCTTCAAGCTTCATATTCATATTATTGTTAATCTCCGAGGTTACGCTGTTATCAATTAACTCCGTTAAGTTCGGGATGCTTAAGCTTTAAATTCTGCCACCACTGTTCATTTTTAACATACCAGTCAATTGTCATCTTCAACCCTTTTTCAAAAGATGTTTCGGCCTGCCAGCCGAGGAGTTCCTTGGCTTTCTTGGTTGAAGAAAGATGCCTCTCTACCTGACCCTGCCTGTCGCTCATGTGTTTTATCAATGACGCGGGTTTATCAAACGCCTTTAAAATTTTCTTGGTAATGTCAATTATCTTTACCTCTTTTGAAGTGCCGAGGTTAATAACCTCGCCTTTTAATTTTTTTAAATCTTTGCTCAACGCTTTATCCACGGCTTTGCAGGTATCAAGAACATAAAGCCAGTCGCGGCTGCTCTCTCCATCGCCGTGAAGAGTAAGCCAGTTATGCTGAATTGTTTTTGTAATAAAACATGGAATAAGCTTTTCAACATGCTGATACGGCCCGTAATTGTTGAATGGGCGAAGGATCACTACCGGCAGGTCAAATGTGCAAAAATAAGAATACACCAGCCGGTCAGCCGCGGCTTTTGCAGCCGCGTATGGGCTTCTGGGGTTTAACGGATGGTCTTCCGCCATCGGTTCTTTTAACGCGGTGCCGTAAACCTCGGAAGTTGATATATGAATAAATCTTTCAGTTGAGTGTTTTCTCACCGCGTCAAGCAGAAGCTGGGTGCCCTTGACATCGCTGTCTATAAAATCGTCCGTATTGTAAATTGAATTATCAACATGCGTTTCCGCCGCGAAATGAACTACCTGGTCAACCTGGCTTACCAGTTCCTCCACGACTTTTCTGTCGCAGACATTGCCGTGAATAAAAAAGAACCTTCTGTCATTCCATATATGCTCGGATATGTTTTCCTTGTTTCCGGCGTATGTTAAAGCGTCTAAAACAAATACCTGGCAATCCTCATATTTATTAAGCATGTATTTTACAAAATTGCTTCCTATAAATCCGGCTCCGCCGGTAACAAGTATTCTTCTCATAGCTTTCTCCTCATTTTTTCAAATGCCTGAATTATTCTGTCAATGTCGCCTGAGTCCATTTCGGAATAAATAGGCAGGCATAATATTCTTTTTGAAACATACTCTGTAACTTCCAGTCCGCTCTGCCCTGCACCGCCTGGTGCGGGGCTCGGATTTAAATTCATTTTTTTATAACAGGTAAGCTCATGCGCCGGCGGATAAAAATATTTTCTGGCAATTATGCTCTCTTTTAGTAAATAAGAAAAAACTTCGTCTCTTGTCATCCCGAATTTTTTCTCGTCTATTAAAACCGGGAAATACTGGTAATTTACGGAATTACTTTCTTCTATTTTTTGAAAACCCAAGCCCTCTAATTTACTAAGGCCTTTTTTTAATTTTTTATCGGCCAGTTTCCTGTTTTTAATATAATAATCTATTTTAGCAAGCCCTTTTAAGCCAAGTATTGCCGAAAATTCCTGCATTTTAGCGTTAAATCCGGCTAAAACGCAGTCTTCTCCTTTTACATCGCCAAAAACGCGGTATAGCGACATTTTCTCGGCAAGTTTCTTATCGTTTGTGGTTATTGCGCCGCCTTCGCCCGCGGGCAGTATTTTTGTCGCGTGAAAACTAAATGTTTCCGCGTCACCGAAGCTTCCTATCTTTTTACCTTTATATAAAGACCCGAAAGCGTGCGCGGAATCAAATATCAGCTTCAATTTATATTTTTGAGCGAGAGTTTCCAGTTTTTCTACTTCACACGGGTTGCCGTAAGTATTAACCGCCAAAATAGCGCTCGTTTTAGCGGTAATCTTTTTCTCAATATCTTTAATGTCTATATTATATGTATCGGGGAGAATATCCGCGAAAACAGGGCGCAGGTTTGACCAGATTACCGAATGAACAGTTGCCGAAAAAGTAAAACTCGGCACGATAACTTCGCCTTTTAAATCCATCGCCTTCATCGCCAAAATAAGCGCGAGCGTGCCGTTGCCGGCCGATACGCAGTATTTGACTCCGAAATATTTTTTTAATTTATCTTCAAACTCTAAAACATATCTTGAATTATTAGTTAATTTGCCGTTAGCCAAAATTTCTTTAAGTTCTTTACTTATCTCTTCCAGCTGCGGCAAAATGGGATTGACTATATTAATTTGTTTTTTATTTTTCATGTTAATAGCTCAAAATATAATTATGAAATAAATCTTTGGCTCTTATTTTTGTCTTAAAATTTTCCGGGTGCTGAAGATAATCCGCGGCGGAAATTGCCATGTCAACGGAATGATCCATGTTGGTATAAGTAAATAATCCCTGCCTTCCAAATGTAATTAAATTTTCAATATTATCAAAATATTCAATTAAATTCACAAGGTGATCTTCATAGCCCTTTTCGTAAATCGTGTATCCGTGTTCTATCTTCTCGGATGAGTAATACGAAATATCTTTCGGGTTTAAAAAATTTGATTTTTCAAGGTCTTTTTCGCATATCTTATAAAGCTCGTCTGCCGGCATATTCCATAGTTTATCGCCCTTGTCGCATGTTACCTCAAGGCATATTCCGGTTTTGCCCGGCGGCGCCGCGTCCTCGCTAAAATTTTTCGTCTCATAAAGCCGGTTAAAAATTATGTCCGGCTGAGAAAAATTAATCCAGTTATTTTTTGTGATTCTGTCTTTATTTACTATAAGGAACAACAATACAAGCCCGCGGTAATTAAGTTTATCAGAACTTTTTAATATTTTTTCGCCTACAAGAGGCCTTACCGATTTTACAAGGTCGTTAATTGGTATAGTGGATAAAAGATAGTCGCACTCTATTGTTTTTTCGGCGTTAGGGTAACGGCATATTACTTTTTTTACTTTTTTGCCGTCCATAATTATATTTCTGACGTGTGAATCTAAATGAATTTCAACGCCCAGCGCTTCAAGCTTGTCCTTAAGAACAGAAATCAACCTGCCTATCCCCTCTTTTTTCGGGTAATAAAATTTTCTGCCGTAAGGCGAATGAGAATGGCCGTCCTTTTTTTCAAACAAACTGCCGAAAACCATTTTCCGCATTACTTCGCCCAAGCTTGTTACGGGAATCCTCGCCGAAGCGAACGTGGATGTTAAATTTTTAGGGTCTCTCCCCCACACCTTCTGGGTATATGACCCGAAATAAATATCATGAAGTTTTTTGCCGAAACGGTTTGTGACCCAATCGGTAAAAGATGCGTCCACTTTTTTTTCTATTTTATTGGCGACTCTGGCTTTTATAAAATCAAATATGGATTCCGCCGCCAAAGACGGTTTAATGCTTAAAAGAACATCCTTTAGCGTAAGAGGATGCGCCATGTATTTATTCATGAAATAAACTTCGCTGTTAAAAAAGCTCGTTCCCAGCTCATCTTTTAATATGTCTTTAACTTCGTTTACCGCTCTTTCAATCTGAACATGAAACGCGTGAGGGCCTAAATCAAAATAGCAGTCCTCAAGCTTTATTGTGGTAGATAAGCCGCCTAAGATGGACTTACTTTCTATAAGGCAGACATTAAATCCGGTCAGAGAAAGCTTATATGCGGCAATCATGCCGCCGATGCCGCCGCCGAGGATAACAACTTTTTTAGAAGAATTGTGATGTACCATTTAAATTATCGTTTCCTTAACATATTTTATAAAATTTATTTTCTGAATTATCCAGTAGATTATATAACTTTTTCAATCCAAAAGCTACAGCCGCGATTAAAAAAGTAAGCCATACGGCTATCAATATTCTTTGCTTAAAACCGACTATTAAAACCTCTTTATCATATTTAACAATTTTACCCTGCAGGGCCCTCATCCAGCAAGGGGAAATCTGGTCATATTCGGAAAGATCTATTTTTGACGTAATTTTGCCGTTTTCCACGGTTATTTGGCTGGATTTATTGTTCAATAAACGATTAACCGCCGATCCAAAAATCAACCAACTTCCCGCAAAAGGAGAATACTTTGGCACAAAACATTCTTGTTCCTCGTCCACGCCGCTTTTACGCATTATGTCATCCCAATAAAAATATCCAACCATAACGGACGGAATCTGAATTAATACGCCCAATATTATTAATATGGGTAGAATTTTATTTTTGATAAACTTAAATTTATCTCCGCTTAATACCTCTCCCATGGGCAGCATCATAAGGGGAATAAGCGCGTAAAGATATCTCGGCCCCCAGCAAACCCCGCCGAACCAGAACTTTATAGGAGCGAATAAAAGAAGAGCCGTTATCAAAAATACCGCGAACATTATAAATTCATTCCTGAATTTACGATAAAAATCCGGAAGCGCGAATAAAGACAGTATCAAAACGGGAGAATATAAAAATATGCTCTTGCCGGAGCTTAAAAAATAGCCGTAAACACCGCTTATAAAAGCCATAAGATTAAAACCTATTTTTTGTTTTCCGCCGGCCTGCGCGTACCCAAAATGCATATATGCCCCAAATTTTATTTTATTTATTATGATGGCAATAATTAAAAACGACAGGCCGGTAATTATAATGGTAAAAATAGCCTTATTAATCGCTCTTGAATCTTTATTTTTAAGATGAATCAGCGC
>Ga0209749_1002543_pt1 | contig 11648 bp, 10 predicted proteins | sample EPASupsiteSAE347_FD_187267 | JGI IMG/M metagenome (GOLD analysis project Ga0209749, IMG submission 187267) | Bioremediated contaminated groundwater from EPA Superfund site, New Mexico - Sample SAE3-47 (SPAdes) (version 2) | ecosystem: Environmental > Aquatic > Deep subsurface > Groundwater >... | reverse complement strand
AACAAAGGAAAACTTAAAATCGCGATATGCTCTGAAATTTTTGGAAAAAATACGCCTAAATACTTGGCAAAAGCTACCGCGACCGCCGCGACCAACCCGGACTGAATAACAAAAAACGAAGCCCACCCAAACAAAAATCCGAATATCGGCGAATACGCTTCTCTTAAAAAAACATATTGCCCTCCGGATTTAGGCATGGCGGCTGATAGCTCGCCGTAGCATAACGCGCCGAAAATCGTCAGTATCCCCCCGATGACAAAAATAAGCATGATGAGTAACGGCGACTGAATAAGCCCCGCCATGATGGACGGTACAATAAAAACACCTGAACCAATCATGGAACCGATGACTATTGCGGTAGCGTCTATAAGCCCAAGCCCTTTAACAAGTTTGCGTTCGTTGTTTTGCAACGTCATTTTGCCTCCGGTAAGTTCTAAGCAGTAAGCGCTAAGCGCTAAGAATTATTTTAAATATTTTTCAACCTGTGCCGGAAATTTTCTCGTGTCAATTGGTTTTGGTATATAATCATCGCATCCGGCTTCAATTATTTTTTCCCTGTCACCCTTTAACACGTATGATGTAACGGCAATAAGCGGTATGCGTTTAAGCTTTTCATCGCTTTTTATTCTTCCGGCTACTTCGTACCCGTCAATCCCGGGAAGCTGAATATCGAGAAGAATTATGTCAGGGTTTTCTTTTTCGGCGGCAATAAGGCCTTCTAACCCGTTTTCCGCAATAATAACATTATGGCCTCTTGCTTTTAAAATATCTTTAACAAGCCGCGCGTTAAATTTATTGTCTTCAATGTAAAGTATCTTTTTTTCATCCATATTTTTCACCATTTTAACCACAGAGGTCACAGAGAATTAAGCACAGAGTACACAGAGATTTTTATTTTGACGCGCATTTGCGCGTCAAAATTCTCCGTGTTCTCTTTGTATTTACTCTGTGTTCTCTGTGTTCCCCCGCTCTGTGTTCTCTGTGGTTTGTTCCCTGTATTTATTTCGGGATTGTAAAGCTAAACACGCTTCCTTTTCCAAAATCGCTTTCAACACTGATTTTACCGCGGTGAAGTTCAATTAATTTTTTGGCGATAGTAAGGCCAAGACCGGTTCCTTCGTGTTTTTTACCTGCGCCGCCGTCTACCTGCTTAAATTCCTGAAATATGATGTTCATGTCTTCTTTTCTTATGCCCATGCCCGTATCGGATACTGATATAATAAACTCATTATCATTTTCTTCCGCCTTTATTACAACGTTTCCGCCGGAATTTGTAAATTTTAGCGCGTTTCCTGTTAAATTCAACATAATCTGCATAACCCTGCGGTAGTCAGCGCGCATCTTTTTTAAGTTTTCGGGGATATTAACCATAAAATTTATGCCTTTCTGACGCGCAAGTATAAACATTATGTCATAGACCTCATTAATCGGGTCTTTAACTAAAAATTCAGAATATTCAAGTTCGAATTTTCCGGCGGCGATTTTTGATAAATCCAGAATGTCGTTTATGAGCTGAAGAAGAATCTTGCCGTTTGTATTCACAAAATTTAAAAATTCCGCCTGCTGATCGTTAACATCGCCGTAAAGCTTGTCCATAAGTATTTCGGAGAACCCGATAATTGAGTTAAGCGGGGTCCGGAGCTCGTGGCTCATGTTCGCGAGAAATTGCGATTTTGCGATATCGGCTTGTTCGGCTTTTTTTCTGCTTTCTTCAAGATCTTCAAGAATACTGAGCATTGCCTGACGGGTTGTACTTTCTTCGGCAAGCCGTTCTTCAAGAATTCTGTTTTTTCGCTCAAGCTCTTCTTTTAGCAAATAAAGTTCTCTTGACTTTTCATCAAACATCTTTTCGAGGTTATTAATTTTTTTTTCGTACTGTTCAAGCCTTTTTAAAAGAATCTCTTCCTGCATATATATACTCCGCTAAATATCGTTTTTGGTTTATTTTTTTCCTTGTTAGTTGATAATGGATTCTTATTCCTCAATGCCCAGTTTTTTCTCCAGCTCTCTTACTCTTTTCTTTAATTCCACAAGTCGTATTTCTCTGTCTATCATAAGTTTTTGAAATTTCTCGAGATCTTTAAGCCTTGCTTCAAGCTGCCGCTGATATTTTTTTATATCGGTTATATCCACAAAAGAACCCATGATACCCGAAATGCTGTCTTTTTCATCTTTAATAAATGATGTGCTTAATAGAACAGGGATTATTTTTTTATTTTTAGTTATTACGAATCTTTCTCCGCTCCATCTGCCATGTTTTTCCATATCGGCATCTATATTTTTTAAACCGGCGGGGTCATTATCTATATCGCTTATTTTTAATTTTGTAATTTCACCTTTAGTATAGCCAAGCAGATTTAACGCGGATTTATTCATATAATTAACGTTTAAATCCGGGTCCAAAAATACAATTGCCTCATTGGCATTATCCACGGCGTCCGAAAATATTTTAAGTTTATTTTCTTTGTTTTTATACACATCATCCATTATTTTTACTCCATGCGCGCTTTATTATGTTTATTTTTCCATATAATATTATTATACCCTTTACATTTTTGATTAAGTTAAACCGCGTTTATGCCCGCGATAAAGCCGGTGGAGAACGCCGCCTGAAGGTTAAACCCGCCGATATAGCCGTCAACATCTAAAACTTCGCCCGCAAGATATAAACCGGGGATTATTTTTGATTCGAGAGTTTTGGGATTAACCTCGTTTAAACTGACTCCGCCCTGTGTTACTTCCGCCTCATAAAAACCGCGATCTTTTGTTATTGTAAATTCGAAGTTTATAAGAAGGTTAATAATCTTTTTTCTGTCTTCGGCAGTAATCTGCGCGCACTGGGCTTCGGGCTTTATCTTAAGAAGGCTTAAAAAAACAGGTATCATTTTTTGAGGCAAAAGGTTCGCGAGAATGTTTTTAAACTGTTTTCTCGGAGCTTCGTTAAATTCTCTTTTAAGCCGCGCGTCCAGTTTTTCATGTGAGAGCGCGGGTTTTAGGTTTATGCTTATTTTTACTTTTTTATTTTCCGCCAGTAGATTTACGGCCTGACGGCTTAAGTACAGTATAATCGGGCCTGATAACCCGTAATGAGTAAAGAGCATGTCGCCGAATTTTGAAGCGGTTTCACGCGTTTCAGCGCCCCGAAGTACATCAGGGCGGCTACCCGCGAAAGTTTTATCTTCCGCTAAAACTTTCGCTTCAACATTTTTTAATGTTAGTCCCTGCAAATCTTTTATCCACGGCTCTTTAACTTCAAGCGGCACCAATGACGGCCGAACCGGCGTAATTGTATGGCCGAGTTTTTTCGCGACATCAAAACCCGCGCCCGTTGAACCCGTTTTAGGATAAGACAATCCGCCGGTTGTTAAAATTACTTTGTCGGCGGAATAAGTTTGTCCGTTTTTTGTTTTTATAGTGAATTTTTCCGCAGGCCTAAAGGCCTGCCCTACGGTTTCGGAAATATTGGACAAGCTTACCACTTCTGAATTACATATTATTTTTACGCCGAGAGCTTTAAGATAATCTTCAAGCGCTTTCACAAGGCGCGGAGCGTTTTCAAATGAAGGGAATATTCTTCCGCCCCTGTCGGTAAATGTTTCAACGCCGATTGAATTAAAAAAATCGATAAGCTCCGCCGGGCCAAACCTGCTAAGCGCGGAATATAAAAATTTGGAGCCCGCGGGATAATAATCAATCAGTTCGTCAAAATCATCAACCTTGTGCGTGATGTTGCATCTGCCGCCGCCGCATATCTTAAGCTTTGTGCCGAGATGCGGCATTTTTTCAAGAATAGTTACTTCTGTTTCTTTTGTCTTCGCGCCGATCGCGGCAAAGATGCCGGCGGCTCCCCCGCCGATTATGATGATTGATTTAGTCAAAATATTGTCCTTAAAGCGTAGGGGCGAGCTGTCAGCTCGCCCCTACATAAATTATATTTTTTTCTCTCTAATTTACGCCGCCGTTCTGACATCTTATAACTGTGCCGTTGGCGCCCACGGCAATAACATCTCCGCCAACAACGCCAAAAACACTCAAAAGATTGTTTGTTGTTGAAGAAGTCATTTTTGTCCAGCTTGTGCCGTCATAATGAATTATTGTTCCCCCTGTTCCTACGGCAAAAACATTATTTTCGCTTGATCCCCATACAGAGTTGAATGTCACGCCGGAGGGCACTTCCGCAGGCACGGTCATTTGCGTCCATAATCCCGTATAAGCGGCATAGCGATATATAGATTTGTTAGTTCCGGCGGCGTAAAATATTGTTCCGTCAGCATTGCCCCATACACCATAAAGAGAAGGATTTCCGGCTATTTGCGAAGATGCTTGCCAGTTGCCCATATCATATTTGCGCGTATAACCGTTAGGCCCAACCACAAAACCGATATCATTGCCAATATTAGTTGATATCCATATGTCATTTAATATTCCGGCCAAATTACCGTCATAAACAGGATTGGGATTCCACGCGCCGGAATAAATTCCAATTATTCCGCGGGACGGCGACAATGTATTTGCTCCGACAACAAACAGATTATTTTGGTTTTCAACCCATAACTCTTTTGGATTAAAATAACTTGAAGGATAAGGCCATGGGCTTGTTAAGGGAAAAGCCGCCGGACTATTTACCGACCACTGCGTTGTATTCAATCCGCCGCTTACTATTTGCGCTCCGTTCGCGTTCTGGCCAACCGCGTAAACCCTGCTATTGTCCGTCTCATCATCAAAACCAAAAATTCCTCTATACAAACAGATAAACGAAGGGGTCGTGCCGGGAAAGGTTATTGGCAACCAGTTACTGCCGTTATACGAATATATCGCTCCTGTGCTTCCGCTGCCTCCCGCCACATAAACCCTGTAAGGAGTGTCGGTCATCCAGACGCCGTTAAGAGGCAGGTTGCCGCCGGGAAAACCAGAAACAGCCTGCCATTGCAAGCCGCCGCTGCCGCTTACATTATACCAAACAGCGTTTGAGTATATACCGTTAACCGCAACTTTAAGATATCCATTTGCAACCCCGGCCGGCGCCTGACATATAATTTGTGTATCAGACCAGCTTGTTATATTTGTCACCGTAAGCGTGCCGAAATAAACATTTGAACTGCCGGCCATTGAAGAGCCGAAACGCGTGCCGGTAATTGTGAAATTAGCGCCCGCGGTAACCGTAATAGGAGTAAGATTTGTTATCTGCGGGCCGCTGCTTGTGCTTGTAACATTAAAATAAACATTGCCGCTATATTGTGTACCGGTGTATATTTTTACTAATATCTGGCCTATCGCCGCGCTTTCAGGGATTTTAAACGTTATGGTATCGCTGCTCCAGGTTACAGGCGTTATTGATGTCCAATTCTGCGAACCGGGCGTAGTAAATTTTACTACCGATGCGCTTGTATAGTCGCCAAAACTCGTGCCGGAAATAGTAACTGTTGTGTCAACAGGTCCCCCGACCGGATATATCGTATTTATGTTCGGGTAAGTTGTGCTTTCGGTCGGGACCTGCGCATCTAAAGCGCTTGTAATAGTATAAGGAAATACGCCTTCGGCTAATGTAACAGTTACTCCGTCGTTGCTTCCTTTTACTATGGTAACTGTCTGCGTGCCGTAGCCCGTTTCGCTTCCGGAAGCGTTATACGCCTGCACTATAACGGTTTTAAATCCCACGGGTACGCCGTTTATTGAAACGCTGTCAGTTGAATTATTGGTATTATGCCTTATGGCAATAGCGTTAACTACTCTGTCATATGATGTTGTAGTTGCATCTGTGTCCCTGGCGCTTGCGCCATCTGACGAAGTTGCGCCGCCGGATGAAGAAGATGTGGTCGGGACGCATACGCTTATTTTTATGCTGTATGCCGAAGCGAGCACGGCTGATTTGCCTGTTTGCGGCCAGTGTATTGTAAACTTCATGCTGCCGGAGTTGCCTGACGATATGAGATTGTCAGACGAACCGCCGCCCAATATGCCGCCGCCTCCGCCGCCACAGCCGGATAAAATAAAAGCGATTAATATAAGCATAAATAAAATGCCGATTTTTTTCATAACCCACACCTCTTAATATATTTTACTAATACTAATTAATATTCTTTATATTCAAAAAAAAACCTTCCATAATCGGCCTTCGGTCATCTGTTTTCAGTCCTCCGGCGGTACTATTGACCAAACCCAACATTTTATTTATAATTGTCAAAGTTAAATGATATCAATGCCAAGTTATGCGTGTTAAGCAACCGTAAAAACTTACCGCTTACCACTTATAACTTACAACTTACTACGGGGCTGTAGCTCAGCTGGGAGAGCGCCTGCTCGGCATGCAGGAGGTCAGCGGTTCGATCCCGCTCAGCTCCACCAATAAAATCAGTGGTATAGCGTTAAGTATTTTTCTTTACCCTTGACCCTTGCAACTTGACCCTATATTAGTCTGCTTGGATCTTGCAAAAGACCGAGACAGGGGAAATACTGGTAGGCGCGGGCTAAAGCCCCGCGGCTACCTAAAAACTTTCCTAAATCTCGGGAAGGTTTTTTTTATTATGAAAAATTTAAAAATCACCATAATTGGCACAGGCGCGCTGGGCATGGCGATAGCACATCAGCTTAAAAAGCACGGCTTTAATTTATTGGGCATAGCCGCCCGAAACACAGATTCTTCAAAACTGGCCGCATCAATAGTTAATTGCGAATATTTTTCTATTGGCAAAATTCCAGTATCCGATGTTTATATCTTGGCTGTGCCAGATAAAGCCATTGAGCGGGTAGCGAAAATTATTGTAAGGGCACGGCGCGCCGTGCCCTTACAACATAAGATTATATTAATTCATTTAAGCGGATGCTTATCTTCCGATATTTTAAAGATCAGCAAATATTGCTACGCCGCGGCAGCCCACCCCATCGGCTCTTTTAAACATTTTGCAACGGCGGTTAAGACAATACAAAATGTTTTCTGGACCCTTGAAGGCGATAAATCCGCCGTAGAGTTCATGAAAAGCTTCATAAAAAACTTAAGCGGAAAATATTATGAAATAGATAAAAAAGAAAAACCCCTTTATCACACCGCGTGCACAATAGCGTCAAGCGGATTGTTGAGTTTAATTTACGCGTCGTGCAATATGTTAAATACTGTAGGGGCACCACATGTGGTGCCCCTACAAAACAATAAAAACACATTACAAATTCTCTGGCCGTTAATTTCAAGTTCTCTTGAAAATCTTCAATCATCCGGCTTTCCGGCCGGCGCCACCGGCCCGTGGTCAAGAAAAGATAAAAAAACTATAAAAACGCACAAGGACGCGCTGAAAAATTACGATAAAAATACTTTGAAATTATATAAATTATTGGGGTCGGGCGTAAAAAAATGGGACAGTCCACAGGTTGACTAACTGATCGGGACAGTCCCTATTTTTTACGCCCTTACCCCAGATTTCGAGGACATTATGAAAATTTACGCTACTGATTTAACCGCCAAAAAAGAGCGCGGCGAAAAAATAACAATGCTTACGGCTTATGATTACCCGACCGCGAAAATTTTAGACGAAGCCGGCATAGACGCGATACTTGTCGGGGATTCACTCGGAATGGCTGTTTACGGCGACGAAAATACTTTAAATGTTACCGTTGATGACATAATACGGCATACAAAAGCCGTAACAAAAGGCGCGAAAAAAAGCTTAGTTATCGCCGATATGCCGTTTTGCAGTTACCAGATAAGCCCAGAAGAAGCCGCACAAAACGCAGCGCGCCTTGTTAGGGAAGGCGGCGCGCAGGCGGTAAAGCTTGAAGGCGGGTCAGAATTTGCGGAAGCGATTAAACTTATTTTAAAGTGCCAGATACCTGTAATGGGACATCTTGGCCTAACCCCGCAATCAGTTTATAAGTTCGGCGGATATAAAATGCAGGGCAAAAACGCGGATGACGCCGACAGAATAATTAAAGAAGCAAAACTTCTTGAAAAACTCGGCGTATTTTCTATCGTACTTGAATGCGTGCCGGACACGCTTGCCAAAAAAATAATGGAAGAATTATCAATACCGGTAATCGGCATAGGCGCGGGATCCAACTGCGACGGTCAAGTACAGGTAATAAACGATATTTTAGGGCTAACGGAGAACCTGCCGCGCCACGCGAAAAAATACGCGGACATCGCGGAAGAAATACAAAAAGCCGTTGCCGGGTATAAAAAAGATGTAATGGGTGTAAAAGTTTATGCTGATAATTAGAACTATCACAGAATTAAAAAAATGCATTAAACGCGCGGGAGCAAGCACGAGCGCGTCCCCGCGAAAGCGGGGATCCAGCAATAAAACCATAGGTTTCGTGCCCACAATGGGATACCTGCACGACGGGCATATTTCGCTTGTGAGAGCCGCGAAAAAAGAAAATGATTTTACCGTTGTAAGTATTTTCGTAAATCCCATGCAGTTCGGGCCAAACGAAGACCTTGATAAATATCCGCGCGATGAAAAAAAAGACATTGCGCTCCTTAAAAAAGAAAAAGTTGATATTCTCTTTCTGCCGGGCACGAAAGAGCTTTACCCCGGCGGATTTAAAACAACCGTATCGGTAAAAGAATTATCCGGTGTCCTTTGCGGAGCGTCGCGCCCTGTCCATTTTGACGGAGTATGCACAATTGTATGTAAATTATTTAACCTTGTTGAACCCGACACCGCGTATTTCGGGCAGAAAGACGGTCAGCAGCTTATTATAATAAAAAAAATGGTTGAAGACCTTAACTTGAATGTGAAAATAAAAGCCGTGCCGACGGTACGCGAAAAAGACGGGCTTGCGATGTCGTCAAGAAACATGTACCTTACAAAAGAAGAAAGAGCGCAGGCACCTGTTTTATATCAGAGCTTACTAAAAGCGAAAGAGCTGATAAATAATGTAGGGGCGACCTGCCAGGCCGCCCCTACAAAAATAATCAATACTATGCGTAAAATGATTTTAAACGGAACAAACGGAAAAGCAAAAATTGATTACATTGAAATACGCGACGCAAAAACGCTGGACAAAATTAAAAAAATAAACGGCGGCGCGTTGATAGCATTGGCTGTTAAGGTTGGTAAGGCACGACTAATTGATAACATAACAATACAAAACAATAACAGGGGTCTGGCTTCGCAAAAATTGTAATTCGCTGAAACGAATTGCAAATTTTGCGGTGCCTGACCCATAGGTGAGCTACCCACCATAAATTACAATCAATGGTAGCTCGCCCTCTCAGCTGACAATTAGCGCCAGATTAAATTTTTTAGGAGAACACTCATGCTAAGAACCATGTGTAAAAGCAAGATTCACAGGGCAACGGTTACCGATGCAAACCTTAATTATGTGGGAAGCATAACCATAGATGCAGAGCTCATGAAAAAAGCTGATATTATGGAATACGAAAAAGTGCATGTTCTTAACATAAATAACGGCAAAAGAATTGAAACATACACAATTCTTGGTTCCTCCAGTTCCGGCACAATATGCTTAAACGGCGCGGCGGCGCATTTTTTTAAAAAAGGCGATAAGGTCATCATCATATCTTACGCTTCATATAATGAAGAAGAACTAAAAAACTTTAAACCAAAAATAGTGATGGTTGATGAAAGAAATGCAACCACAGAGACACAGAGGCACAGAGAAAAGGAAACAGTTCAAAGTTAACAGATATGCATAGCTATGCGTATCTATGCGGTGTCTGACACCTAAAAATAACGTGTTTTGGAGATTTTATGACGTTAAGTTTGAATGGTTTAATGGATGGTTTGAAAGATAAAAAAATATTGCTCGGCATAACGGGCGGGATTGCCGCGTATAAATCCGCTTATCTTATAAGCGGATTAACAAAGCTCGGGTGTGAAGTAAAAGTCATAATGACAAAATCGGCGCAAGAATTCATAACGCCGCTCACGCTCCGAACTCTTTCAAAAAATAAGGTCTATACCGATATGTTTGAAGAAAACGCGGAATATGACCTTGAGCATATCAATCTTTCCAAATGGGCCGACTTTATGATAATCGCGCCCGCCACATATAATATAATCGGTAAAATATCCAACGGCATCGCTGATGACCTGCTTACATCAACAGTCGCGGCATATAAAAACAAGATATTTATCTGCCCCGCGATGAATGACGGCATGTGGAATAATCCGATATTAAAAAATAATATTGAAAAATTAAAATCTCTCGGATTTATTTTCATCGGCCCCGAAAAAGGGCGTCTTGCCTGCGGAGATGACGCCGAGGGCAGAATGACAGAGCCGGATGAGATAATAAAATATGTTAATGAATATTTTGCCGTAGGGGCATGCCATGGCATGCCCCTGCAAAACAAAAAAATTCTCATTACCGCGGCAGGGACACGGGAGCCGATTGATCCGGTTAGATTTATTTCTAATTATTCTTCAGGCAAAATGGGGTACGCGCTGGCGCGCGAGGCAAAAAACATGGGCGCGGATGTTACGCTAATTTCCGGGCAAAGTTCGGAAAGCGCCCCTGAAGGCATAAAAACAATAAAAATACAAACGGCCGAAGAGATGCTGAATGAAGTGGAAGAATATTTTCCAAAAAACGAAATATTCATAAGCTGCGCCGCCGTCAGCGATTACCGGCCGGAAAAGATATTAAAAGAGAAGATTAAGAAAAATACCGTAGGGGCGAAGGGCCCTTCGCCCCTACAATTAAAATTAATTCAAAATCCCGATATATTAAAAATTGTTTCAAAAAACAAAAACGGCAAAATCATCGTCGGGTTCGCCGCCGAATCAAACGATTTAATAAAAAACGCTAAAGAAAAATTAAAAGAAAAAAATCTTGATTTCATAGTCGCGAACAATATAACCGCGAAGGATTCCGGGTTTGAAAGCGATTACAACAAAATAACCATAATAAACAAAAACGGCAAAATTAAAAAATTTGAGAAGATGCCTAAAACCGAATGCGCGAAAATAATCTTAACAGAGTTAGGGGACTGGCTCAAAAGTTGCGATTCGCTGAAACGAATTGCAACTTTGGTGCCTGTCCCTTAGGCGAGCCCGCCTTGGCGGACTCGCCCTCTCAACTTGCAATTTGGGTTAAATTTTGGATTTCAAGGGAGGTTTTCATGCTCCTCGTCATTGATATCGGCAATACAAACATAGTCCTCGGGATATTCTTTGAAGAAAAATTAAAACATACATGGCGGATATACACAAAAGAGAACATGACTGAAGACGAGTATTATGTGCTTTTGCGCGGGTTTTTAAAAGAAGCAAAGATAGAAAAAGAAAAAATTTCCGCCATAGCTATCGCGAGCGTCGTGCCGCCGCTGGAATACCTATTTAAAAAACTTGCCGATAAATATTTTAAAATCCAGCCGCTTGTTTTAGGCGCGGGCGCGAAAACGGGGCTTGACATAAGAACTGATAATCCGAAAGAAGTCGGCGCCGACCTTATCGCCGGCGCTGTCGCGGCTTTCAATAAATACAAAAAAGCGCTTATCGTCATTGATTTCGGCACGGCCACAACATTTTCGGCCATATCCGGAAAAGGCGAGTTTTTGGGCACATCTTTCGCGCCGGGGGTTTTGATATCGCTTGAAGCGCTTTATAAAAAAGCGTCTAAACTACCCAAGGTTGACCTTACCTTTCCGCAAAAAGCAATCGGCAAGAACACGCGCGACAGCATGTTAA
>Ga0209749_1002538_pt1 | contig 11675 bp, 13 predicted proteins | sample EPASupsiteSAE347_FD_187267 | JGI IMG/M metagenome (GOLD analysis project Ga0209749, IMG submission 187267) | Bioremediated contaminated groundwater from EPA Superfund site, New Mexico - Sample SAE3-47 (SPAdes) (version 2) | ecosystem: Environmental > Aquatic > Deep subsurface > Groundwater >... | reverse complement strand
ACTAATATTTGCATAGTTTTTTATTATTTGTTATACTGTCTTTAAGTAAACAAAATATTTAATCAATGGTGAGAATAATTTGGAACGATGCCTTAATCTTCTTGATTGTCTCACTTCTATAAAAATATGAACAAAGCTGCATTAATTGAGCGAATCGCTACCCAATCAGCCGTTTCAAAAAAAGATGCCGAAGGCATGCTTGATTCTTTGGTTGATATTATTATCAGTGAACTAAAAGCTGGAAATGAAGTGACAATTACCGGTTTCGGTACATTCTCACCAAGAATCAGACACGCAAGAGGCGGTGTTAATCCTCAGAAGCCAACTGAGCGAATTACTATTCCAGAGGTTAAAGTAGCTAAGTTTAAGACTGGCAAAACTTTGAAGGATGCTTTAAAAGCAGCGTAAGATAATTTTCTTCTTATACGAGATAAGCCATTCATTCCAGAGTGGCTTATTTTTATTAGTTTAATATTAGGTAAATATTGTGTAGAAATTCAATTTTGTTTCAATCTTGACTTATTTTGAATAATGTTATAATATATATTCTATAATTCACAAATAGAACTTTGGCGTTCTATTTTTATTTATTGTTAAAAATTAATTTAAATATATGGCAGACAATGCAAAAACAACTCAAGAAGCGGTAACAACCGAAAAATTCCCGGAATTGAAACCAGGCATGACTATTCGAGTTTATCAAAAGATCAAAGAATTGAATACTAAGGGCGAAGAAAAAGAAAGAACTCAGTATTTTGAAGGTATGATTATTGGCATGAAGCATGGCAAAGAAATTGGTGGCACAATTACAGTAAGAAAAATTTCTGACGGCGTAGCTGTAGAGAAAATTTTCCCTTTAAATTTGCCAACAATCGAAAAAATCGAAGTTAAGAGAATTGCAGAAGTTAGAAGAGCAAAATTGAATTTCCTTAGAGATGGTTACAAAAAGAAGTTTAAGGAAAAAATCATTTCAACAAAGAAATAGGATTTGATTTAGTTTTATTGATAGGTTATAATTTGGATAGATCTGGTCTACTAGGATGATGTCGCAGTGCTGGAATTGGTAGACAGGTCAGCTTGAGGGGCTGGTGTCCGTAAGGACGTAAGGGTTCAAATCCCTTTTGCGACACAAAGCGCGTTGCGCGCAAATATTCAATTATCAATTACGAATTACGAAATATTGAATAATTTCTTCAATTATTCGTAATTGAAGATTGATAAATAATAATTGAATAGAATGGGTGAATAGCTCAGCTGGTTAGAGCATCTCGTTTACACCGAGAGGGTCCAGGGTTCGAATCCTTGTTCACCCACAAGAAAAAAGAGAATTTTTAAAAAAAAGTTCTTTTTTTGTTTTTTTAGGAAGTGTGTTAAAATATAACTAATGATTTATTATTGAATTTTAATATGCTTAACAAGAAAAAACATCTAAAATCAGGAGCCATGTTAGTAATTTCGGTAATTTTAACTTTTGGTTTTTCTGTTTCTCTTCAATCTCTTCTGGCTGCCTGGATAGCCCCCATGAATAATCCCCCAAGTAATAATGTTGGAGATTTGATAATAGGTGGCAGTCTTGGCGTTGGTGCCAATGTTGGCATTGATGGTAAAATTGGTGTCGGCACGGCAATAACCTCTACTGCGAAGATGATTATGAAATCAGCAAATAGTGAAGAGGGTTTGAAAATTATTTCCTCAGATTATTCTCCGTTAGTGATTCGTAACACCAACAACACCTCTGACCTTTTTCGCGTTAAGGAAGACGGTCGGGTTTGTATAGGCATTGACTGCAGAATTGCTTGGCCTGTCAGTGGCACTACATATACTGCAGGAACTGGTATTTCAATTTCCGGATCAACGATTGTTAACAGCGGAGATACTAATGCCGCGGATGATATAACCTCACTTGTTGCTGGCACCGGCGTGGCTATATCAGGCACTGGTAATTCTCGAACAATTAGCGTGAGCGGGGGCGTGACTATGGCAAATTTTTTAGTTAATTTTCAGCATTTTGATGTAAATTGTACTGGTTTGGGCGGAACTATTGTTAATAGCGCGGGAAATAATTTTTGTAAACTAGCGTCTCTGCCAGTGGGATGGACACAGTATTTATCATGGACTCAAACAACACCGAAGACTTGTGTTAATTCAACATATACTGCATCCTGCACAACAGGAAGTCATGCATGGAGTAACGCTGCGATTGAGATGTGCACCTATTGTACACGTTCACCAGCAAGTGGCTGCGGCGGCTTTTTGTTTTGTTATGCCAATGTGGCGCAGCGTGGAATTTATTAATTCGTGGAATATCTTTTTATTAATTAATTTAAAAAATTATGCAAATTCTACTTCGTTGGTTATTGTCCGCTTTGGCGATAATAATCACAGCAAAATTAATTCCCGGTATTCATGTCGCTAGTTTCTGGGCGTCGTTATGGATCGCTGTAATTCTTGGCTTGATTAACGCCGTCATTCGTCCGATTTTGATTTTAATTACTTTGCCGATTAACATTTTTACACTAGGTTTATTTACCTTGGTTATCAATGGCGCTTTGGTTTTATTAGCTTCTAGTGTGATCAAGGGTTTTGAGGTGAGCGGATTTTGGGTAGCTATTTTATTCAGTATCGTTTTGTCGGTGATTAGTTATTTGTTAAATAGTTTGTTAATTAAATAAGATAAATATGAAAGAAAATTTTAGTTTTAAACAGGAAACACCGGAAGATGTTGAGGGTGAAGATGATATTTTAGAAGAGGCAGCTCTTGAGTGTGGAATAAGAACAAAGCTTCCTAAGGTCGGCACCCCGGCTTATGAAAGATTAGTAGCTACTTGCGAGGGTTATGCCAAAGAATTTCTTCGCACTGATGTTTCGGTTTTGGCAAGGAGCGTGCCAAGAATCAGGAGAATTAGTGAAAGCGAAAGAAGGAAGTTTCATAATGAATTGTGCCGGATGTTGTTTGGAACTGAACATAAAGACACAAAGCCAGATGACAAAGACAGGGCCTCGCGCTTCTCATTGTATGTTAGCGGTAATGAAGACAAGATTGATTTTTAATTTATTGTAATCCCAGATAACAAGCGACGATAGCAGCGGTTTCTCCGCGGAGAGTTAATTTTCCCAGCGATACTTTTGTAAAGGTGTCGCTTTTTTTTATTTCGGCAACTTCAGGATCAGACCAACCACCTTCAGGACCAATAAAGAGACCGATCTTGTTTTGAGTCAATCTGATTTTATTTAAGTTTTCACCGTCGAGGTGAAAAAAAAGATTGATTTGGTTGTTTTGGGCGTGGGCGAGGGCGTCTTTGAATTTCATGGGTTCGGTGATGATTGGCAGGATACCGCGACCGGATTGTTCGCTGGCTTCTTTGATGATTTTTTCGAGACGTTCAATTTTGAGACCGGTTTTAACGGTGCGTTCGCTGAGGACGGGGACAATTTGTTTAATGCCGATCTCGGTTGCCTTTTGAATGACGAGCTCGAAGTTTTCGCGTTTGAGAATGGCGAGGTATAAGGTGACGTCTTTGGCATATTCATTTTCGTTTGTTTCGGTGTTGAGAATTTTTACGACCACTTCGTCTTTTTTGATTTCCAAGATTTCAGTTTTAGCTTCAGTGCTTTGACCATTGCCGAGAAAAATAATATCACTAACCTTGAAACGTAAAACATTTTTAATCTGATTAGCTAATTCTTTGTCTTTGATTATTAATGTTTTATTTTCGAAATTAAAGGTGCCAATGAAGAGATGTTTTTTCATAAAATATTTTTAGGATTAATTATCTTACAGTATAGCTGATTGTAGGGAAATTTCAATCCCAAGTACTCGGCACTAATTTGCCAAATTGCTTGACCTTTTTGGATATTAGTTTATTATTTGATTAGAGGTTTTTGAAATTTTACTGAATTTTAGAAATTAATTTTCGATCTTTGAAATCAAAAAATAAGGAGAATGACTATGTGCGGAATCGTTGGTTATATCGGAATGAGACAGGCTCGCGAAATTATTCTTGAGGGATTAAGGAGGTTGGAGTATCGCGGTTATGATTCGGCTGGATTAGCTGTTGTCACTTGCGATGGTATCGATTGTGTCAAAGAAGCTGGCAGAGTGGCGAGCCTTATTAAGAAAACAGAGGCAACCCAAGGGTGTCTCAAGGGTTTTGTCGGTATCGGTCATACGCGCTGGGCAACTCACGGCGTGCCATCGGAAAAAAATGCGCATCCGCATTTTGATTGCAAGAAGAATGTTTTTTTGGTTCACAACGGAATTATTGAAAATTATCAAGAACTGAAAAAAACGCTCGAAGCGTCCGGTCATTTTTTTGTGAGTGAAACCGATACGGAAGTTATCGCTCACTTGATCGAGGAGTATCTCGTCAAATATGACATTGCTACGGCCTTTAGAAAGGCGATTAAGAGATTGGTCGGTGCCTATGCAATCGTAATGATTTACGATGGCGCGCCGAATAAGATTTTTGTGGCTCGGCACGGCAGTCCGGTAGTAATTGGCATTGGCAATGATGAGAGTATTATCGCTTCTGGCGAAGAGGCGATCGTGCAGCACACTAGAAAAGTCTTGCGTCTCAATGATGGTGAAATTGCTATCGTTGAAGCAGGAAGTTATGAAATATTCGACCTCGATAGCAACTGCGTCGAAAGAGGAACAGAACATAGCTCTTTGGAGGTCAGTGATATTGAGAAGGGCGGTTTTCCTCATTTTATGCTCAAAGAGATTATGGAACAGCCAAATTCAATTACGAACGCCTTGCGCGGACGAATGAATGTGGATGATGGCGTGGCGGTCTTTGGCGGTTTTCAGGATAATAATAATCAATTAAGAGAGGTTGATAACATCCTGATTGTTGCCTGCGGAACAGCTTATCATGCCGGCCTGATCGGTGAATATTTGATTGAAAGCCTGGCTGGCATTCCGGTCAAGACTGTTACTGCTTCAGAATTTCGTTATCGCCCCATGATCACTAATGATAAAACACTCGTTTTGGTTGTCAGTCAGTCGGGTGAGACGGCGGATACTTTGTTTGCTGTCAAGGAAGCAAATCAGCATGGCTGTTTGACAATGGGCATAGTGAATGTTGTTGGTTCATCTATTGCTCGCGAGGTCAAGGCTGGTGTATATAATCACGCTGGTCCGGAGATTTCAGTAGCCTCAACCAAGGCTTTTACTTCGCAGGCGACTATTTTGATTTTGGTGACAATTTACCTTGCGCGTCAGCGAAAGATGACGGCGGTTGAAGCACAAAATATCTTTCGTGAATTGCAGAGCATTCCCGAGAAGGTGAAGATTGTATTGGGACTAAATGAATCCATTAAGGCGCTGGCAGAAAAATATAGCCGAACCGAGGATGGTAATCAAACGGAACACTTTGCTTATATCGGCCGGGGCTTTAACTATCCAACTGCCCTTGAAGGCGCTTTGAAGTTGAAAGAAATTTCCTACATCCATGCCGAAGGTTATCCGGCTGGTGAATTGAAGCACGGCTCAATTGCCTTGATTTGCAATAACTTTCCAACACTGGCAATTATTCTACGTGACGCTCTGTATTCAAAAAACAAGAGTAGCGCGCAGGAAATAAAAGCTCGTGGTGGCAAAATTATCGTCATTGCTACTGAAGGTGATGAAGACATCCTCGAATTAGCTGATGACGCAATATTCATTCCGCCTACGCTAGATTTTCTTTATCCCATTCTCGTGACCATCGCGACTCAATTGTTCGCTTATCATATGGCGGTAATTATGGGTAGAGATGTTGATAATCCCAGAAACCTGGCGAAAAGCGTAACGGTTGAATAATCTTTACAACCTCTGTCGAATTTGACAGGGGTTTTTGATTTTTAAGAATGTAAGTGGTATCATTAAAATTATAAATTATGAATTACAAATTACGAATAATTGAGCATTAAGTTACAAATATTTATAAATTATAATTAATATATGTCCAATTTATTAGAAGGTTTAAATAAAGAGCAAGAGCAGGCGGTCACTCACAATGGCGGGCCTTTATTGATTGTCGCCGGAGCGGGAACGGGAAAGACAACGGTGGTGACGAAGCGGATTGCCTATATCATTGAACAAGGTTGGGCGAAGACGGATGAGATTTTGGCGTTGACCTTTACCGAGAAGGCGGCGCAGGAGATGGAGGAGCGCGTGGATAAATTATTGCCATTTGGTTATGTGGATTTATGGATTTCGACTTTTCATAGTTTTGGCGAGCGGATTTTGCGTGAGCATGCCATTGAGATTGGCTTGCCGGGTAATTTTAAACTTTTGAATGAATATGAGCAGTGGGCGATGGTGCGACGAAATTTGGATAAGTTTAATTTGGATTATTATCGACCATTAGGTAATCCGACGAAGTTTATTCACGACCTTGTGAAGAATTTTTCTAGACTCAAGGACGAGGATGTAACCGCTGATGAATACTTAGCTTACGTTGCTGGTTTGAATAAATCTTCAATTACGAATTACGAATTACGAAATGAGGAAGAAGAATTGGAAATTAAGAGAATTGCTGAGGTGGCGAATGCTTATAAGGTGTATCAACAATTGCTTTTAGATAATAGCGCTTTGGATTTTGGTGATTTAATTAATTACTGTTTGAAATTATTTCGTGAGCGACCGAATATTTTGGCGAAATATAAAAACCAATTTAAATATATTTTATTGGACGAATTCCAGGATACCAATTTAGCTCAATATGAATTGATAAAATTATTGGCGGCCGGCGATTCTAATTTGGTCGTCGTGGGTGACGATGATCAATCGATTTACAAATTCCGTGGCGGTTCGGTGGCGAATATTTTACATTTCAAAACTGATTATCCGCAGGCGCAGGAATTGGTGCTGACGAATAATTATCGTAACAAGCAAAATATTTTGGATTTGTCTTATGATTTTATCCAGCACAATAATCCGAATCGTTTGGAGTATCAATTGCAACAACAGGGTGATGGGAAATTGAGCAAGAAATTAAAAGCGAATATCGGGGAGACGGGCGCGATTGAATTGTTGGAAGGCACCGACTTGGAAGATGAGATTCGTTTGGTGGTAGAAAAAATGGCGGATTTAAAAGTGAAAGATAAAGAAGCGAATTGGGGCGACTTTGGAATTTTAGTTCGCGCCAATGATAGCGCCAATGATGTTTGTGTTGCCTTGGAAGAAGCGAACTTGCCGTATGTTTTTTACGCATCACGTGGATTGTATAATAAGCCAGTGATTATGGATGCGGTGGCGTATTTACGGATGCTCGATAATTATCACGAGAGCATTTATCTTTATCGCGTTTTGAATTTTCCGATTTTCAAATTTACTCATAAGGAATTAGTCGACCTGAATCATTTGGCGAATAAAAAATCTTGGTCATTGTTTGAGGCCTTGAAAAACGCTGGTCAATTGAAAATGGGAGTAGAGTTTCAAAAGAAAGCGGCGCAAGTTTTGGATTATATTAATAGTCACACGCAATTAGTAAAGACAAAAACCGTGCGTGAAGTCTTGGTGATTTTTTTGAACGAGATTGGTTATTTAAAATATTTAATGAACTTGCCTGAGAAACAAGGACGCGAGCAGATTGGTTATTTAAATAAATTTATCAAACGCGTTTTAACTTTTGAAGTTTCGAATGATGACAAGAGTGTCAAAAATTTCCTCAGCGAATTTCGCATGGAGCTTGAATCGGGCGAGCAGGGTTCAGTGACACCAGATGTTGAGGCAGGACCAGAGACAATCAAAGTCATGACCATCCACGGTTCCAAAGGCCTGGAATTCAAATACGTCTTCATCGTCGGCATGGTTGACAAACGTTTCCCAACAATCGAGCGCAAAGACAAGATCTTAATTCCAGACGCTTTGATAAAAGAAGATTTACCCCAAGGCGATATGCACATCGAAGAAGAGCGACGCTTGTTTTACGTCGCCGCTACGCGAGCTAAGGCTGGTTTGTATTTTTCATGGAGCAAAAATTATGGCGGCACACGTGACAAAAAACCATCACGATTTTTACTTGAAGCTGGGTTGGTTAAAGAAGAAGTTAAAAAAACGAAAAAAGATTTGTCGGCTGCCGAAGAAGAATCACCAGTTATTGATAAAATATTACAACTCCCTCGCCCCGCGGGAGACCTGCCAGCTGTGCAGCAGGCTGAGGGTCGGGGTGAGGGGTTGTCGGTTGCCAAAACTGATTACGTCCCACCAAAACATTATTCCTACACCCAGCTAACCGCCTTTTCAAGTTGCCCTTACCAATACCGCTTCGCCCATATCCTAAAAATCCCTCGCCAAGGCAAAGGTGTCTTCTCTTTTGGTCGCACTATGCACAGCACTTTGCAAAAGTTATTTGAATTAGTCGTCGAGAAAAAAGGTTTCGGACAACAAGACTTATTTACCGAACCTAAAAAAGGCGACGAGAATGTAGCCTGGGAAGAAGTGATGAAAATCTACGAAGAGTCCTGGATTGATGACTGGTATAATGACGCGGAACAAAAAGAAGAGTATCGCGCCAAGGGCAAAGATATTTTAAAAACTTTTTACGCCAAACACAAAGATAATTGGCCAGCAATTAAACATCTTGAAAAAGGCTTCAATATCAAATTGAAATCCGATGAAAATGTTTACACCATCCGCGGCGTTGTCGATCGTGTTGATGCCGTTGATGGCAAAGTTCGCATCGTGGACTACAAAACCGGCAATCCAAAAGACAAACTAACCTTCGAAGACAAAGCCCAACTATTCATCTACCAAATCGCCGCCGAAGAAATCTTCGGCTACAAAGTTGATTCGTTAGTTTTCTATTATCTCGATGATAATTCTGAAATGGAATTTATCGGCAAAGATAAAGATTTGGAAAAATTAAAAGCAAATATTGTTGAAAATATTAAGGAAATTAACAAAGGTGAATTCCCAGCCAAGCCGTCGATTCTGTGTAAGTATTGTGATTTTAATGATATTTGTGAATTTCGGAAGTTGTAATAAACCGATAATATCAAAATAAAAATTGTTGTAAAACCACCACGACCGTGGTGGTTTTACAACAATTTTTATATGTATTGACAAAATACTTAATCTGCAATACAATATATTTATACTAAATTTAGTAAATTATATGTCTAAAACTAAAAACATCGAACAAATACAAGTGCGAATCGACACCGAGACCAAGGAAGAAGCGCGGAAGATTTTGGATGAGTTGGGTTTGGATATTAGCACCGCTGTTAAGATGATGTTGCGACAGGTGATTAATACACGCAACTTGCCCTACGAGATTCGGGATGCTAATGGTTTTACACTTCGGAGTGCGCAAGAATTAAGAAAGTCGGCTCTGGATGCGCGTGACAGCAAGAAAGTTTTCAAGAGTGGCAAGGATTTAATTCATGATGCTTTGAAGTAACTCTATGCGCTTGCTTAAATATTCTTCTCGATTTAAAAAAGATTTGAAAAATTTTCAAAATGATAAAAAAGTTTTGTCAGAGTTGAGGCTGATTTTGGATTGTTTGGTTGAAAATACGCAGCTTAATAAAAAATATAACAATCATCGATTAAAAGGCGAATTTGCGGATTTTTATGAATGTCATATTTTGGCGGATGTTTTGTTGGTATATAAAATTGAAGATGGTGATGTTTGTGTGCTTCTGCTCAGAATTGGGTCACACTCCAAATTATTCTAAGATGCGTGGTTATTATCAATTTTGTTAATAATATTGTATCATTTGCTAAAATTAGAAGCATCGGTGAGAATAATCGCTAGTTATTGACATTATCCAAAAATATGATATAAATATATTTATAGAAAAAAGTCGTTGGAAGGTCCTTGACTTTTTTTAGGTTTTTAAGTTATACTAAAATTATTAATTTTCCGCCCAAGGCGGACGGGCCTCTGGGCGTGGTAATTATTAAATTATAAAAAGATTATGTCAGTACCAAAGAAAAAGAGAACAAAGGGTCATGTTCGAGGCAGAAGATCACATCATGCTTTAGATCCGCTAGTTTTAGCAAAATGTTCAAAATGTGGCAAGGCTGTTGAGGCGCACGCTGCTTGCAGTTTTTGTGGAAACTATAAAGACAAAGAAATTTTGACTATCAAGGTTAAAACAAAGAAAGAAGCTAAATAAGCTTTTTGTCATTCTGAACGAAACGAAGTGTAGTGAAGAATCTATAATATTGCGTTTAGTGAAGTATTATAGATCCTTCATTTCGCGTGGCTCATTCAGGATGACAAAGGGTATTAAATAAAATTCATAATTATATAAGTTATGTCTAATAGACATTTGGCAAGAACGCTTGCCATGCAAACATTGTTCCTTTGGGATTTTGAGGAGAAACAGAGAAACGATCTTACTGAGGTCGTGGATAATGTTTTTTTGAATTTTGCCCCTAGTTTTGATGACCAGGGCTTTGTGAAGAGTCTCGTTAAGGGTGTGGTTGAAAATGTGGCGATGATAGATGAGTATATTACCAAATATGCAACTGAATGGCCGTTGGATCAAATTACTCTCGTTGATAGAAATGTTTTGCGGATTGGAGTTTATGAATTGAAGGTCAATGATGAGATTCCGTCGAAGGTGGCTATTAATGAGGCGATTGAAATTGCCAAGACTTATGGCGGTGATTCATCGGGTAAATTCGTGAACGGAGTTTTGGGAGCGATTTATAAGGACATGGATCAACCTAGGGAAGAGGCTGAAGTTGAGGTGCCAGTTAAAGTGTCTGAAGAGGGAATAGAACTAGAATAAATAATAATTACCCGCCGTCGCTAAAGCTATGGCGTGGCGAAGAAATATTGTTTCATTATTTCATTGTTCCATCACGGATGTAACAATGCAATAATACAGCAATCAAAAAATATGAAAGATTTTGCAACTTTAGAAAAGATTGTTGGTCTTAAATTTAAAAATCAAGATTTATTAAAACAAGCGGTTGTTCATCGGTCTTATTTAAATGAACACCCAAAATTCGAACTGCCACACAATGAACGTTTGGAGTTTCTTGGCGATGCCGTTTTGGAAATTATCGTTACCGAATATTTGTATAAATCTTTTACAGAAACACCGGAAGGTGATTTGACGAATTGGCGCGCGAGTTTGGTGAATTCCAAAATGCTAGCCTTGATTGCGTCTGAAATCGGTCTCGATGATTATTTATATTTATCAAAAGGTGAGGCTAAGGATGCAGGTTCAAAGGCGCGTCAATATATTTTGGCTAATGCAGTTGAAGCTTTAATCGGTGCAATGTATTTGGACCAAGGCACTGAGGCTGCTGCTCAATTTATCCATAGTCACATCATTTCGAAACTGGCGCACATTTTGTCCAATGACTTGCACCTAGATCCGAAATCAAAATTCCAAGAAAAGTCTCAAGAGTTTGAAAAAGTAACACCGCATTACAAAGTTTTAAAAGAGAGTGGTCCTGACCATGAGAAAATTTTTGAAGTTGGTTTATTTCTGGGCGAAGAAATGGTGGCGAAGGGAACTGGCTCTTCTAAGCAAGAAGCACAAGTCGATGCGGCAGATAAGGGAATTAAGGCTAGAGGCTGGTAAGCAAAAAAAACATAAATATATTGAATAATGGAACTGCTTATTGGGCAGTTCTGTTTTTTTATGCTATAATACTTATATAATTAATATTTATGTTTAATTTTGAATTTTCAATTTTGAATTTTGAATGAAGGAGTTTTTAA
>Ga0209749_1002536_pt1 | contig 11688 bp, 11 predicted proteins | sample EPASupsiteSAE347_FD_187267 | JGI IMG/M metagenome (GOLD analysis project Ga0209749, IMG submission 187267) | Bioremediated contaminated groundwater from EPA Superfund site, New Mexico - Sample SAE3-47 (SPAdes) (version 2) | ecosystem: Environmental > Aquatic > Deep subsurface > Groundwater >... | reverse complement strand
CGTATCGATGAGGCCCGTCAGATATCCTTCTTGCCAGTAATTCCACTCCTTGATCGAAGGGAAGAAACCGTCCGGCGGGCAAAAACGCGTGCCGGAACTCAGATAGAGTGGGGTGGGGATGATCCCCCTGTCCGCCACCGAAAAACCGCCGTCTGCGCGGTATTCCGCGGTAAAACCGCACTCTCCGCACTTGAGGTGGACGCCATCGCTGTGCAGACTCTGAAGTGCGCCGCAAGAGGGGCAGGCGTACAGCATGAGTTCAAGGTATTCGGCCAGCTTTTTGTGCGGGTAAACGTATCCCTTTCCCTTGGCCCACACGGGATCGTCCTGGTAAATGGCGTCGTTCAACGTTGCGTCGATTTCCTCCACTCGCAGCGTCTTGAGTGTTTCGGGAGTAAAAAGCTCGCTGAAGCTGTATTCGACTTTGCCCCGCCGCCGCGTGTGAGCCCAGCGCGGCTTGGTCATGTAGGCTCCCTTGGTGAGGGCGCAGACCACCGGCACTTTGAGGGTCTTCAGAAGTTTGGCCGTGGAACCGTAGGATTGGACCGATGTACCGTCCCAGGACGAGTATCCTTCCGGGTAGACGCCCACCACACCCTTTCTCTTTTTGATAATCTCGAAAATCCAGCTCACGGTCTCGATATCGGGGATGGCCTTGGACTTGGGTATGCAGCCCACAAGCTTGATCATGGCGTAGCGCATCGCCTTGTTCCGCATGTTCCCATCGCTCGTTATCCAGTTTACGTCGTGCGGGATGAAGGTATTCACTAAAAACGCGTCCAGAATAGTGCTGTGGTTCCCGACCACAATATAGGGCGGCTTAAGTCGCTTAAAAATATCAAGACCCTGTGCGCTCGTGTTATAGGCCCACTGGAGCCACCTGCAGTATGTCTGCCTGATGAACCATAGTAGTCCGTGCCATAGAGTCGGCGTGTATCGTCGGGCTTGTATCATTGCGGCCTCATTACAAACAGTATGTAAAAAAATGTCTGGTTCAGCAACGGGGGGCGCAGAAAATCGAGGGAAGGACACTGGATGGCACCGAATGGGCGCGAAAACCCGCAGCGGGTAAATCGCCCGAATGCACCGGCCGCAGCGTTTGACCAAGGCCCCGCATTTTCGGTATGTTTCCCGGCAGAGAAACTCAACTCTGAAAGGCGAAAGAAGGCGCGGCATGGATTTTGGCAAGATTCTTGACGACTGGGATGATTATCAGCGGAGCGAGCGGAAGGCAAAACAGAACCAGAAGTCCCAACCTGCCGGGGCTGGCCATGGACCTAAGCCTAATCCTGGCCCGAGGGAAGCCCCCTCGTCCGACACCGCGACCAACGTTCCTGCCGGCGCTTCCTCAGCCGCGTCGAAAAAGGAGAACGCCGAAGCCGGTCCGGGGTCTCCGTCCCGCTCGACGCCGCGCCAACCCAGCGTCGACGATTACCTGAGCCATTGGCTTGTCATGCACGGCACAGAGGACAAGGATTCTGAAGAGCCCAACGCCCGCGACGACCGGCAGGCGCGCATCCGGAATTCGGAACGCCTGCACAGAATGTCGCCGCAGGCCGTCGTGGACTTGCACGGGAAAACCGCCGCCGAGGCCGAAGCGGACCTTGACAGGTTCCTGGCAGGCTGCTCCCGGCAGGGAATGGAGAAAGTCCTCGTGATACATGGAAAAGGCAATCATTCCGCCAACGAGGGGATAATGACCGACCTCGTCAGAAGAGTGCTGGAAAATAGCGATTTCGCCGCGGGGTTTGGGTTCGAAGACCGCCAGCACGGCGGTCGCGGGGCAACCTGGGTGATTCTTAAGGGAAAAGATTACTTTTCGCGGTAGATTATTCTGCCGCGGGAAAGATCGTAAGGAGAAAGGCCGATCCTGACTTTATCGCCTGGGACAATTCGGATGTAGTGTTTTCTCATTTTTCCTGAAAGATGGGCGAGAATTATGTGTCCATTCTGCAGCTCGACTCTGAACATAGTGTTGGGAAGCGCCTCGCGCACTATTCCCTCGACTTCTATGGCTTCTTCTTTAGCCACGGCAACTCCTTCTGATATTCGTGTTGTGGGATTATTGCAAGAGCACTTGCGCCCAGACACCATATGAAATAGTATGAAACGCCGTGATAATTGTCAACATGCGAGCCCTTGGTGAGGAGGCCTCAAGGCTTGACATTTTGGCCTATATGATGCAATGTGCGCATCCAATTACATGAATCGCCATTGGAAACGGTGGTTCGGGGGAGACGAATGGACACAACCTTTACTGATCAGATGAGGGACCTGCTCATTTCGCAAAAGCGGGAAATTCTTGAGGGACTCGCCTCCACTAATGAGGAATTCCGGGCAATAGTTGCAGAGATGGATCCGAAAGACGTGGCCGACGTGGCTTCCGACGATATCGATAGAAAAATGATTGAGGCCCTGGGGTCTCAGGACATCAAGCGGCTCAAGGCTATCGACGCCGCTCTGACGAGAATAAATCAGGGACGCTACGGGCTGTGCATGTCCTGCGGGAAGAAAATACCGCAGGAGCGCCTTGCCGCCATCCCGTACGCGGTACTCTGCATAGAATGCCAGAAAAGCGAGGAACGCAGAAACCGCTGATAGGCTCCGCTGTGCCGCCGTCGCCGGGCATCCCTATGCCGCGACAGTGGCGCCAGCGCATTTCACGGGGACGGTGAACGCGCGATCCCTGCCAACGCTATATCCAATTCCTGCCACTGAAGTTTCTCATCCAGAAACCAGACTGACCGATAGCCGGCGGCCGCGGCGTGCGCGGCCGCGAGGACTTGGCCAGGTCCCAGATGCTGCGGGGCGTGGGCATCGTCGCCGAAAGTCAGCCGTATACCCTTTCCCCTCATATATTTGAGCAGTGGCAGCGAGGGGTAGATGGCTTTTGTCTTTTTCCGCAGCACGCCGCCCGGATTAATCTCGACAACGGCTCCGAGCTCGGCCGCCAGATCGACAGCCTGGAGCGCGGCGGCCAGATACACGGGGGAATCCTCGTCGAACCAGCGGTTGCCGTCATTGTTTTTTCGCACCAGATCAAAGTGGCCCAGTATGTCGAAGCCGCCATGTTGCAACATGGCGCAGAGATTGTGATAGTAGGCTTTAAATACCAGCTCGGGCTTGCCCCCGGCGCAGCGCTCGACATGACGGGCGAAATCCGACGCCGATTCATCCACCGTAAATCGCTCTGTATCGCCCAATTGCACATAGTGTACGGATCCTATCCGAAAGTCCGGCCGTATCGAGCTGTAGCCGGAGTATCCCGGCCACGTAAACGCGCCTCCACCCGGCGCCGCGTCACCCAGGCTATCAATCTCCAGCCCGAGGAGTATGGCCATGCCGCGCGGAGCCCAGGCCTCCCGCAAACCCCTCACCGTGGAGGCATAGGCCGCGAGCGAAGCCCATGGCACCTGGCAATGGGCGGCGAAGGGAAGGGGAGCGTGGGAAGAAAATCCCAGAAAGGAGTAGCCCTGGTCAAAGGCCGCCCGTGCCATCAAGGCGGCGCTGGCCCTGCCGTCGCAAAAATCACTGTGCGTGTGGTAACTGAAGCGCATACGCAAGACTATAACGACAAGACGGGGGCGCGGCTATACATCGGAGTGCGTATGCACCGGAGTTATGTAGAAGCAGGAGTCGTGCCCGGAACTTGACGGTCCGGCGCGGCGACAATTACTATAAAGGCATGGAAAAAGAGCGCCCTCCTGTCCTGAATCTGCAAAACTTGCTTGGTGCGCTTCCCGATATTGTCTACATCCTGGATGGAAGTGGCCATTTCGTGTATCTTAACGCAGCCGTCCGCCGGCTGGGCTGGGAGCCGGAGGAGCTTCTGGGCAGGCATTTTACGGAGATTTTGCTGGAGGAGGACCGGCCGCGCGTCTCACGGGACACGGTGCTGGCGGAGATCCGTTCGCAGGCCGCTTTCCCTGCGACGCCGCCCAAGCTCTTCGACGAGCGGCGCTCAGGCGAGCGGATGACCCGGGACCTCGAGGTGCGGCTGCTGCACCGCCGCACCGGCGAGGTGAGTTATGGCTTGGTAAACGCCTATGGCGAGTCCGCCATGGGGGTGCCGCTGGACGTGGACACTCCGGGCGTAAGCCCCGCGACGCTTGGCATTATACACGACAACACCATGGCTCACCTATACCAGAAAAGCCTCGAGGCAAATCTCGAGGCGAAAGAGCTACAACTGCGCGAAACCCATCACCGGGTCAAGAACAACCTGCAGGTTATGGCCAGTCTGGCTCACTTGCGCGAAATGGAAGCCGGGGGCCAGGAGACAAAGAATATTCTTTCTGAACTTATAGCCCAGATAAAGGCGATGTCGATGGTTCACGACACCCTGGGACAGACCGAGGGCGTGGAGGGCGTGGACGCGCAGGCCTACTTCTCGCGCTTCGCCGGACTGATGGAGCAGACCTACGGCCACGTTGGCTCGCCTATAACGCTTTCGACGACGGCGGCGAAGTGTTTCGTCGAGGCGGAGACGCTCACATATATGGCCATGATAGCCAACGAGCTGTTGTCCAACGCCTACAGACACGCTTTCCCGCACAACAGGAAAGGGGAAATCAGGCTTTTGTTCTCCTGTGACGGCGAGAATTACCGCATGGTCGTCGGAGACAACGGCGTCGGCCTGGACTCCGGAGGGAGCGGGACCGCCGGCGCAGTCTGGCCAAACGGGTCGGACGGTGAGAAGACCGGACTGGGGCACGAGATAGTCGAGGCCTTGACTCAGCGTTTGGGCGGCGACTTGAGGTTGTCCTCAGACGCCGGCACGACAATCGAGCTGCGGGTTCCCATACTACAGCGGAATGGAGAGAAAACAGATGGAACAGAGACATGAACTTGTCATCATCGGAGCCGGCCCCGCCGGACTGACGGCGGCACAGTACGGAGCCAGGGCCAACCTCGATGTTTTAGTCATCGAGGAAATGGCTCCGGGCGGTCAGGCTCTCTTTATAGAGCGACTCGAAAACTATCCCGGCATCGTAAACCAGATTTCCGGCTTCGAACTCGCCGAGGCCATGAGAACGCAGGCCGAGCAGTTCGGCGCCGCCTTTTTGTCCGCATCGGTTCGGTCCGTATCGCGGCAGGGCGCGGACTTCGTGGTCGAGACGAGCGAGGGGACTATCGAGGCACAGACGCTCATCATCGCCTCCGGGGCGAAACACCGGCATCTCGGCGTGCTTGGCGAGGATGCTTTTTCCGGCAAGGGAGTCTCGTACTGCGCCACCTGCGATGGGCCTTTTTTCAAAGGGAAGAGGATTTTTGTGGTGGGAGGGGGCGACACCGCCTGCGATGAGGCCATGTATCTGTCAAAACTCACCGATCAAGTTATCATGGTGCACCGCAAAGACCGGTTTCGCGCCCAGAAGGCGCTTGCCGCTCGCGTCCTCGCCAATCCACGCATAAAGGTGCTCTTTGACACGACACTGGAGGAAATCCGGGGCGATAAAAAGGTGGAATCGGTTCTGCTGAAGGGCACGGTGCAGGGTGATACGCGCGAAGAATCCGCCGATGCCGTCTTTGTTTTTGTCGGGTCGGATCCTCAGACTGGCATGGTGCCCTTCGTCGACAAGGATGCGACAGGCTCAATCCCGGTGGACGATCACATGCGCACTAGTGTTCCCGGCCTTTTTGCCGCGGGTGACGTCAGGGTTTCGCCTTTCCGCCAGGTGGTGACAGCCTGTGGCGACGGCGCCATCGCGGCACATGCCGCTTCTCAATACCTCGACGAAGTCCAGGGCAATGCGTACCGCTGAGCGGACGCAGTCGCCGCCTAAGTGTGGGACACCGATACAGCCGAATACAGGGCGGAAGTGCGCGCTCGCAGGTAGACCGAAAATCGGGCCAAAAGGCGGTGCGCGCGTCTGCGCCCTCGTCCTGGCGGCCGTGTTCGCCTTTTCCGCGCAGGCGTGGGCTGCGGATTCCGGAGGGAAAACGCCGCCTTCTTCTTCCCCGGCGAAAAATACGGCCGGCGCAGGATTTCAGGCGGCGCCGAAGGGCTTCTGGTCCGAGAAGTACGCTCGCTGGTGGCCCGAGTTTGCCCAGACATCGAGGGCTCGCTCGCTCGCTCAACTTTATGTCGCCGGCATGAGCGACGAGGAGATTGTCTCTCAGGTGCTCATGGCTGGGTATTCCGGGACGGCACCGTCGGATGGAATGCTGCGCTGGATAAAAAAGTACGGCGTCGGGGGCATCAAGATTTTCGGCTGGAACGCCGAGGACACCACGGCGCTTGCCGCAGCGATAGAGAAAATGCAGTCTGCCTCCCTCGAAAGCCCGCACGCGGTGCCGGCCCTCGTCGCTACCGACCAGGAAGGCGGCTGGATCCGGCACGTAAAGGGCCGCTGCTCCGAATCGCCGGGCAATATGGCCATCGGCGCGACAGGGTCTACGTCGGACGCTTTCCAGACGGGGTATCTGATAGGAAAAGAGTTGCGTGTGCTCGGCATAACGATGAATTTCGCGCCCGACATCGATCTTGCGACCAATCCGCACAGCACGATAATAGGGCCGCGCGCTTTCTCCGACGACCCCGATGTCGTCGCGAAATTAGGGAGCGCGTACGCCTCCGGCTCCCTGAAAGCCGGAGTCATCCCCACCGCAAAACACTATCCGGGTCATGGCGCGACATCGCAGGATTCGCACGGAACGTTGCCCGTAATAGCTATAGACTCGACGACTTTCGAACAGCGTGAGCTCAAACCATTCTCGGCCCTCGCCCGCTCGGGAATTCCGGCGATGATGAGCGGCCATTTGGCCTTTCCGCGGATAACGGGCAGCGACGAGCCCGCTTCACTGTCCGAAAAGCTGATTTCCGGGTATCTGCGCGGCAAGCTGGGATACGGCGGCCTTGTCATCACGGATGATCTTTATATGGTGGGGGCGCTTGGTTCCCAGACGATTCTCGAAACATGCGTCAAAGCCTTGATGGCGGGAAACGACATGCTCCTGTTGTCGGTGGCCCCGGAACCGGGCAGCCGGCTCTGGAATGGGCTCGTGGATCGCTACCGGTCCGATACGAAGTTCAGGAGCCGGGTCAAAGACGCCGCGACAAAGGTGCTCTATGTAAAATTCCGGTATCTCCGCCCTCTGGAAAAGGATGGCGTCATACCTGTTCCTTCGAAAGTGAAGGAACAGTTGCCGGACCCCGAAGCGACAAAATTTTTTGCCGGCCTCGCCAGACGCAGCGCAACGCTCGTCGGGCCGGGCAGGGACATCCCCTTCAGACCGAAGGGAAAGGTGATGATAGCCGGGCCCTTTGACGCTTTCCTATCGAGGGCCAGCGCGGCGTATCCCAATTCGGTGCGTTTTTCTTTCTCGTTCCACCCCGACGCGGAAGCGAAGGCAGGCGAGCTGAAGGATTTCGCCTCTCGGCTGTCCGGCTGCACGGCGGCTATCGTCTGCGTGGCTAATCCGGCGGGACTGGAGTTCGCGGAAGCGGCGCACAAGGCTGGTCTGGATGTGGCCATAGTCTCGGTACTGTCGCCGGCGCATGTCGAGTCGGCCACCTGGGCCAAGGCGACAGTCGCCGTGTATCACTATGCCTCCATTTGTCTGCAGGCTGGCGTCGATGTGCTGCACGGCGACCTCAAGGCCAGAGGCACACTGCCTATTTCGACGAAGAACAAGCCCTGATATGGGAGCGACATGGCGTACCGCCGAACGCGAAGACGGGGAGGCCCTCGCCGCGTTTCTGGGGCGCGAAGAATACCGCTGTGTGGAAGGCTCAGAGACCGCCCGGGAGGTCTGGCTTCGCGGAAACGCGGAGTTTTCCCGCGGCGGCCTCTTTGTTCATCACAGTGGCGTGGCCCGGCGCGTCAGTTCCATAAATGGCATGGTCCTGCTTCGGCGCGGCGGGAGCTGTTACTGCATTTTGCCCGGCGGCGTCCCCGACGGGGTCGACGTCGACGATGCCGATCTGGCCCGTACATTGAGGATTTGGGGAACTGTCCGCGGACTTTTTGGCGAGCGGTCCGATCTGTGTCGTATACAGCGGCTTGTCGCCGCCGATTTCGTGGAAGAGAGGGATTATCTTCTGATGACGCGTCGTCCGGAATGTGACGGTGGGCCGGCGGGATTTCCAAAGGCAGGCGAGCCTTCCAGCCGTTCTTTCCGGCGGCCGCCGGCCTTGCGCTGCGCGGCGGTTGCGAGGGACGACCTCGTAATCAGAGAGGCCGGCTGGGAGGACTGGCGCGTGCTCTGCACCCTGCACGGCGAATACTTGAACGAGGAGCTGCAGCTGCCCGTCGATGCGTCGAGGGACACTGTGGGCAAAAAGGCCGGTGCCCTTCTTAAATTTCAGCGTGTCCTGCTGGCTTTCAAGGATGGAAAGCCTGTGGGAAAAGCGAATACGAATGCCCGGGGGCTGTCCGCGGACCAGATCGGCGGCGTGTATGTACGGCCGGAATTCCGGGGCAATGGCATAGCCGGCGCCATTGTAGGCCTCCTGGCCGATACCATACGCGCGTGTGGCCGCCGCTGCGTGCTTTATGTCAGACCGGAAAATACCGCGGCACGGCGCGTCTATGAAAAACTGGATTTTGAAGTGGCCGGAACCTATCGGGCCGTCTATTATTAGTAAAAGGATTTTTCATGATTGATTTTGGAGGGTTTCGGGCCCGCGGCGGCGGGAAAGTCCTGCGCGAAGCAGATCTTGTAGGCATGCGTTTTGCGGCCGAGAAGCTGTGCGGCATCGACGAGGCGGGCAGGGGGCCTTTGGTCGGGCCCGTGTGCGCCGCCGCGGTCATTCTGCCCTCCGATTTTCCCTGCGAAGTCCTGGACGACTCCAAGGCGCTCTCGCCGCGGAAGCGTGAGCTGGCGTATGGGCTGATCGTTGACCGGGCGGTGGCCTGGGCCGTGGGCTGGGCCACCTGCGGAGAAATAGGAGAGATCAATATTCTCAACGCCAGCCTGCTCGCCATGAAGAGAGCCTACGACGCGCTGAGGACGAAGCCTGAGGTGGTTCTGGTGGATGGGAATGTGGCTCCCCGGCTGGATTGTCCCGACATTTTCCCTGTGGTTAAGGGAGACGCGCTGGTGCCCGCCATAATGGCCGCTTCCATAGTGGCGAAAGTGGCCCGAGACAGCGTAATGGAGCGCCTGGACCGGGTCGAACCCTGGTACGGCTTTGCCAGACACAAGGGATATCCGACCGCCGAACACCGGCGCGCCATCCGAGCATATGGACTCTCCCAGTGGGCCCGACCCGGATTTACGGTGAATAGTTAGCCGAGAGGCCTGCGTGCGCGCCGAAAGTAAAGTTCTCGCGTGCGGCCGTTATGTTGTGGTATGTTTGGCTCGCCCCATAGGTGTGGCTCGGTTCGCATGTTTGATCCCGCGCCTCAGTAGGGTGAACGGTGGGTATGGCGCAAACGGGGATGGGCCGGGCAAAAATCAAGTCCGCCTCAGTCCTCGTTCTTTTTGGCTTTGCGGACCACGATCCTTTTTATGGGTTTGCCATCGGCCCGTTCCTGCTGGCGGGCACCAGGGCGTTTCTCGGCCGAGCTGAAACGGACGGCAGGCTTGGCGGTGCGGCGCCGATCGGGCTGATTGGACTGGTAGCGGGAATTTTCCCCTCCGGCACGTCGGTCGGACCGGTCAGAGTCGCGGAAATCCGCGTCGCGGCGGCGGGATTCGCCCCGCTGGAAGCCGCGCCTCTCATCCGGGTAGGACCGCTCAGAATAAGGGCGTCTGTCGCGCGATTCTTCGTCGTCGTCGCGGGTGTAGAGCGATTCGTCGGGCGCGACCTTGTTGCCGGTTTTGTCCATAAACTTGAGCGCCGACTGGAAGGATTTGAGAAACCCCTCCATGTGCTCGCCGAAGACGACGATCGAACGGCGGTCGAAACTCTCTCCTTCGCTCGGCTTGCTCTCGACAATGCTCAAAAAAACATCACCGGTTCTATTTTGTTTGACATTAAAAAAATAAGTCCTGCCGTCGCAGGTAAACTTTGTCGAGAACAACTCTCCGCGGATACCCATTCTGACTCCTTGCAAGAAGTTCATCCTACACTCCGGGCGCTCTTTGCACAAGTCACCGGAGCTTTGTCAGCAGTCGGCCTCTCTTACCATCCGCGTGTGCCATTCCAGCAGAAAAGCTTCATCCTCAGGTCCGCCGCCATCGATGTCGGCCATTACGCGCAATACTGGCTCTGTGCCGGACCCTCTCAGCCAGAGAAAGGCCAGGTCCCGGTCGGGGGTCGGTCGCCTCTGCGCTCCGTCGATCGACTCGCGGCGGGAACCGGAACACGGTTGGCCTGAAAACACAATGCGCAGTCCGCCCCGGCCAGCTTGAGCGAAATCGTCGCCTACTTCCTTTTCGCAGGTTCCGTTGGAGGCCAAGGCCCGCCAACGTTCGATGCCGAAACGTTTTCGCAGTACATCTTTTTGTTGCTCCCACTCCCGCAGAAAAATATCGCGATAAGCCGCCTTCAACGCCGTCTGGTCCGCAGTTTTGACCCTCAGGATTGCCCGTTCCTCAAAGACGCTGGTGGTGGCCCACCGAGGGAGTGTCGCAATGATATCGGAAAGCCCATAGTCTGGCCTATACAGGCCGGACAGGCCTTCGGCTTTGTGGCCAGCGGCTCCACCTGTGGCTTCGCAACCCGCGTCTTCGCAACCCGCGGTTGCGAGCCAGACCATGAACGGGTCCTTCCCGGATGGTTTTCCCTTGAGCCGGAGCAATTTGATCATGGCGCCAAGCGTGGAAAGCGGGTCGCGCACCTTTGCGGGGTGGGTGATATTGCCGCCGTTCGAGCCTTCGCCAAGAATCCGTACGGTCCAGCCGCGCGAGCGCAGCATGTCGGCCAGGGCGACAACATTTGCCTCTCCTGTTTCCGCCCTGAAGACACGCGCGCCGAACATGCCGGCAATTTTGTCTATCCGCATGCTCGTGGCGTCGTTGACGACAATCGCCGTCCCAAAGCTCGGCCCTTGGTCGCGTTCGCGTTTGCCGGAAGAATTTTCCGCCGCATCAGCTGCGGCTATTCCGGCTGGCCGGGCCGCTCCGTCACTCCGCAAAAGGGCCGAGGTCGTCAGTTCCGCCACGCACGAGAGCGCGAATACTTCTTGTGCCTCCAGGGGCTTGGCTTTTTTTTCGCGCCTGTCGAAATAGACGAGATTCCCCCGGTCGCCGTCGCAGTCGGGGACATAGCCGAGCTCGAAGGCCGGGTCTATGCCGTGAGTTTCCTGCAGTCTGAGGGCGCATGGCGAGAGGGAAGCGCCCTCCGGCACGATCCTGTGGGCGAAGGCCCTCGGGGAATCATTGAACCAGCGGGTCCGTATTCCGAGGCCCTCAAGGTAGTCCTTGTCTATCGAAAGACTCCGCGCCGAGCCATTGAGTTCCCCGACTATGCCGAGGGGCCTTTTACCGCATTCGGCGGCGAGGCCATCCAGGAATTCGGACTGTGCCTCGAGGCCGGGCAACGCCGTGACTACTTCGTGCGTGAAGAGCGTGTAAGCAGAAATGGCCTGCCGCTTCCACCCCGAGACGGCGACATAACAGGCGCTGAGTTCCCGGGGATTGGCCGCGCCTATCAGGTCAAGTGCGAGGCTGACACAGGACTCGGCATGCAGTAATCCTTTCAGCGAGGCGATGAGTGGAGCCACTTCGTCGGGCGAAAGGACGCCGCCGGATGTGAGGCCGAATTTTACGCCGTTGTGTCCGGGCGGGTTGTGGCTC
>Ga0209749_1002534_pt1 | contig 11692 bp, 10 predicted proteins | sample EPASupsiteSAE347_FD_187267 | JGI IMG/M metagenome (GOLD analysis project Ga0209749, IMG submission 187267) | Bioremediated contaminated groundwater from EPA Superfund site, New Mexico - Sample SAE3-47 (SPAdes) (version 2) | ecosystem: Environmental > Aquatic > Deep subsurface > Groundwater >... | reverse complement strand
AGACCGTGGCGATCGTGATGCCGAGCGCCGCTCCCCGCTCGCCCGGCCCATAGACCTGGGTGACGATGGCAAGGGACGTAGCAAAGAGCATGGCGCCGCCGATACCCTGGACGAACCGGGCCATAATCAGGATCTCCTCGCCCGGCGCCGCTGCGCACGCGAGGGAGGCAATGGTGTAAATGAGGACGCCCCACAGGAAGATCTTCTTGCGCCCCACGATGTCCGCGTACCGGCCGAACGGCACGATGAAGACGGCGGCGGAGATGATGTACGCGGAGGTGATCCACCCCAGCGTCACGGCATCGGCATGGAACTGGGCGGCCATGGCCGGCAGGGCCACGGTGATCGACGACCCGGTATACGGGACCAGGAAACTGGCAAGGGCAGCAACGATGAGGATGATCCGTTTCTCACGGGCTTCGATCATGGGGATTCCTGCATCTGGTTATTCTGCTGTAGGCCTAGACCCCATAAATAACCGCACGCCGCCCTGCTGCCGTCAGGCAGGCGGCCCGTTCCTGGCGCCGCCGGTCCGGAAATAGCCCGGCGGGACGGTGATCTCGAACCGCGCACCCGCCCCCGGGACGCCGTTCTCCCGGATGGCAAACCCGGTGATCTCCAGGATGTCCCGGGAGAGGAAGAGGCCAAAGCCCGTGTGCGAGAAGTGTTTGCGGAGGAAGATGTCCTCCTTGAACTTCTGCGGCACGCCGCACCCGTCGTCCTCGCAGATGATGCGTGCCCCGTCCTCCCCGGTCCCGGTACTGAACCGGATCCGGGTGACGTGGTCGCCGTGGCGGAGGGCGTTCTCGATTAAGTTGTAGAAGACCTTCTCGATCATGGGATCGGCATAGATGAAGAGATCCCCGGTCTGGATATCGATGGAAACGCCCTGCAGCGGGAGCGCGGCAACGGCCCCGGCAATGATCGACCGGAGATCGAACCACCGCGGCGACTCAATCCCGATGTTCTGGTAATCCCTGGTGAAATTGATATGCAGCGCGATGCTCTGGACAATCTCTTCCTGGATCCTGAGGATCTGCTGGATCTGCGGATCCGGGTAGTCCGATTTCAGGAGCTCCATGTATCCCAGAAGGCCGGTCAGCTTGTTGAGGATGTCGTGGCGGGTGACGCTGGAGAGGAGGCCCAGCTTCTTGTTGGCCTGGGTGAGCGCCACGGCGTACCGGTTCAGTTCGGACTCGTGGTACTGCGACTCCTGCTCGAAGACCCGGTGCTCCGTGATGTCCTCGGCAACGCATTCCAGAATGGTCCCTCCCATCACGGGATCGGAGAGGTTCCAGCCCTGCAGGGAGACCCAGGTGGCCGAGAGATCCCTGCGCTTCAGGTGTATCTCCATGCCCGTGACGCTGCCGTCCTGGCGGAGCATCCCGGAGAAGGTATCGAGGTCCGCGGGCTGCACCAGGAAGTCCCGGGCGGACCTGCCCACCAGATCGGACGGGCTGTCGTACCCGAGCATCCGGGCCATGATACGGTTGGCGGAGAGGATACGCCCGTCCAGTCCCGGGCTTATCTGGACCATGCCGAACGAGAGGTTCTCCTCCATGAGGCGGAACCGGTGTTCGTAGTCCTGCAGGATCCTGCGGGACCGCTCGTCCTGGTCCGGTACGGGAGGGCTGTCTGGCATAACTGAGGTACGGATCATTGGTCATCTGCTATTTTGATTGTTTCATTTTGATTTTCCCAGAAAATGACGGTTTTTCTTTCAGAAGGGTTCATCTTCCGGCTCAGGAATTGATCTGTACGGAGGATCATGGGGGCGGATCGACAGGATATCATCGTAATCGGGGGTGGGCCGGCCGGTCTCTTCTGCGCCATCCATGCGGCCTCCCCGGGTACCCGCGTGCTGGTGCTGGAGAAGAACCCGCAGCCGGGAAATAAACTCCTGCTTGCCGGATCCGGCCAGTGCAACCTCACCCACGACGGGGATATCCGGTCCTTCCCGGATCGGTACGGGGACCATGGCCGGTTCGTCCGGCCTTCCCTGATGGGGTTCACCAACCGTGCGCTCGTCTCATTCTTTGAGGAGCGCGGGCTCGTTCTTGTGACAGAGGAGAACGGCAAGGTCTTTCCGGCAAGCCGGAAGTCCGCGGACGTGCTGGCGGTGCTGCTGGGGGAGTGCCGGAAGAAGGGGGTGGCGATCCGGTGCGCCGAACCCGTGGAAGAGGTCGTACGGGAGGAGGGGCTGTTTGCCGCCCGCACGCCCGCGGGATCCTATGCCGCCCCGTTCCTCGTCATCACCACCGGCGGGGCGTCGTACCCGTCCTGCGGAACCACGGGCGACGGGTACCGGCTCGCGGGGATGCTCGGCCAGCCGGTCACGGAGATCGGCCCGGCGTTATCCCCCCTCCTCATCAGCCCGTTCCCGTTCGCCGGACTTGCCGGCATGACGTTTCCCTCCCTGCACTTCTCGGTCTGGCGCAACGGGAAGAAGCTGGGGGACTATTGCGGGGACCTCCTCTTCACCCACTCCGGCCTCTCCGGGCCGGGGATTCTCGACGCCTCACGCTGGATCCGGGCCGGCGACGTCCTCCGGCTCTCGTTTGCCGGGGAGCTGCGCCGCGAGGAGTTCGCGGCGGAGATCGCCCGCCTTGCGGCAGAACACCCCGGCTGGCAGGCAGGGACGCTCCTTGCCCGGTTCCGGATCCCCGAACGGCTGGTCCGGCGGCTCCTCGCCATCTCCCGGATCCCGGACCAGCTCACCTGCGCCCACCTCCCCGCACCGCTGCGTTCGGCCCTCGTGACGGCCTGCACGGAATGTCCCGTCTCCGTGGAGCGCGTGGGTGACTTTTCCATTGCGATGGCGACCCGGGGCGGCGTTGCGCTGGACGGTGTGAACCCAAAGACCATGGAATCGAAACGCGTGCCCGGCCTCTTCTTTGCCGGCGAGGTGCTTGACGTCGACGGGGATACCGGCGGGTACAACCTGCAGGCCGCCTTCTCGACCGGGTACTGTGCCGCGCAGGCCCTGCGTGCACGGATGCAGGGGGCCGGAGATGCCGGCCGGTCCGCGTAAGCCCCGGAACTCGTGCGGGCGCAATAAAAAAATTATTCGCTCTTTTCGATCCCGTCGGGTTCGGTCCTGCCCCTTTTCATCTTGATCAGGTAATAGCCGGCCGAGAGCCCCAGGACAATGACGCCGATGCCTATCATCTCGAACCCGAACTCGTACGCGCTCATGGTGCCGGGGTCAAGCAGGATCACCTTCCGTGCCACCGCGATGATGGCCAGCAGGATCACGATCTCCACGTGGATCGTGTTCTCCCGGAAATAGGCCTTGATGGTGTCGAGCAGTTCGACGCCGATCAGGACCAGCAGGAACGCGCCGAGGATGGTGGTCAGCTCGTGGCTCTGGAGCAGCACGGGCGTGTCGATAAAGAGGGCCTGGTAGAGCAGGTAGGCCAGGTCGATCATCGACGCAATCAGCACCAGGATCAGCATCAGCATCAGCACCGCGTAGATGCTTTTCTCGATCTTTTCGATATATTCCAGCATGGGGATCACTCCTCCTGATAGGGTATCAGGTCCGGCAGGGCCGGGTCATAGAGGTTCACGACATCGCCGATCACGATGACGGCAGGCGGTTTCACGCCGGCATTCTTCGCCGCATCCGCGATCGAATCGAGCGTGCCGGCAGTCACGCACCGGTCCCGCCTCAGGCCGCGCTCGATGACGGCGACAGGCGTTTTTTGGGATTTCCCGTTTTGGATCAGCACATCGGCGATCTTTGCAAGGTTCGCAACGCCCATAAGGATGACGATCGTGCCCCGGCTCTTCGCAAGGAGCGCCCAGTCGAGCGCGGGTTCCGGTTTGGCCGGGTCTTCGTTACCGGTCAGGATCGTGACCTGCGAGGCGTACTTCCGGTGCGTCAGGGGGATCCCGACCGAGGCCGGGACCGCAAGGGCGCTCGTGATGCCCGGTACCATCTCGACATCGATCCCCGCGGCCCGGACGGTCTCCAGCTCCTCGCCGCCCCGGCCGAAGAGGAACGGGTCGCCGCCTTTGAGCCGGACCACGGTCTTTCCCGCACGGGCCCGTTCCAGGATAAGCGCCTCGATCTCGTCCTGTTCGAGCACGTGCCGGCCGCCGTACTTGCCGCAGTCGATCTTCTCTGCAGGTTCCGGGAGGGTTGATAAGATCTCCTCCCCGGGCAGCTGGTCGTAGAGCACTACGTCAGCCCTGTCGATGATCGCCCGTCCCCGCTGCGTCAGGAGCCCTTCCGCCCCGGGGCCCGAGCCCACCAGGTACACTTTTCCCGTCATTGCGCTATCCCCAGTTGCCGGTATGCTTCTTCGATCAGGTCCCGGGCACGGTCCTTCAGGATCCTGCCCTGTTCGCGGGCCTGCTCGATGCTCGTTATGTCCGCGTCGATACGTTCCGTGCGCCGGCCATCGAGGGAGAGGACCTCCGCAACGAGGTGGCCGCCCCGGGAGTAGATGCCAAGGGGCGTGAAGCAGCCGCCTCCCAGCTGCTCCATCACGGCCCGCTCGATCAGGACATCCGTCCGGGTCTCCGGGTGGTCGAGCGCCGAGAGCACTTCCATTAAGGACGGGTCGGCCCGGCTGACCACCGCGATCGTCCCCTGGTTGGGGGAGGGCACGAACTTCTCCGGCGGGAAACGCTCGCCCGGGACCCGGAGGCCGAGCCTTGTCAGGCCGGCCTCGGCCAGGATGATCGCGTCGTATTCGCCGGCGTTCAGTTTCCGGAGCCGGGTGTCCACGTTGCCCCGGAGGTCCTTCACGACAATCTCCGGGTCGTGCCGGAGGAGCTGGGCCCGCCGCCTTGTACTCGATGTCCCGATGACCCGGACCCCTTCGATCGATCGCAGGTGGGCGATATAGTCCGCGGGCGAGTCCCGCTTCAGCACGGCCGCCGTAAAGAGGCCGCTCGGGCGGTAAGCCGGGATGTCCTTCATGCTGTGGACGGCGCAGTCGATCCGCCCGTCCAGGATAGCGTCGTCGAGGGCCCGGACAAAGACGCCCTGGCCGCCGATGGCATGGAGCGGCACCTGCGTGCTGGCGTCGCCCTCGGTAGTGATGATCACCTGCTCGGCAGGAATGTCGAGCTTCGCGAGTTTTTTTATCACCGTTTCCGTCTGCGCAAGGGCGAGCTTGCTCCCCCGCGTCCCGATTGTTATCGCCATGAGGCGTAGGCCCGTGCCAGCGCGGCACAATCGCTGTCGGTGTGCGCTTCGGAGAGGAAGTTGGTCTCGAACTGCGAGGGCGGGAGGAAGATACCGGCCCCAAGCATCGTTTTCCAGAAGGCGCCGAATGCCGCGGTGTCGCATTCCCTGACATCCCGGTAGTTTTTCGGGGGCGCGGCCCGGAAGAAGTACTTGAACATCGAGCCGAGCCGGACGAACGAGCCTCCGGGTGCGGGCTCCAGCGACTCTTCGAGCGCACGGGTCTTTGCATCGAGCGCCCCGTACAGGGAGGGGTGGTCGTGCAGGTACCGTATCGTGGCCATGCCGGCCGCAAGCGAGAGGGGGTTGCCCGAGAAAGTGCCGGCCTGGTATACCAGGCCGGCCGGGGCTGTCTGCTCCATGATCTCCCGCCGGCCGGCAAAGGCACCAACCGGAAGGCCCCCGCCTATGATCTTCCCGAGCGTGGTCAGGTCCGGCTTCACGCCAAACATCTTCTGGGCCCCGCCGATGCCGAGCCGGTAGCCGGTGATGACCTCATCGAAGATCAGGAGGACGCCGTGGGCTTTTGTGATCTCCCGCACGTCGCGGAGGTAGTTGTCCTGTGGGAGGACAGGGCCGATATTGCCCATCACCGGCTCGATGATGAGGGCGGCCACGTCCTTCTGGGCAGAGAGCAGCGCTTCAAGGGCTTCCGGATCATTGTAAGGCACCTGCCGCGTGTGGGCCACGAGGTCGGCGAGCACGCCCGCCGAGTCCGGGACGCCCATCGTGGTTGCGCCGGAGCCGGCCTTCACCAGCACCGCATCGTGGGCCCCGTGGAACCCGCCCTCGATCTTCACGATATCCGATTTCCCGGTGAACCCCCGGGCGAGCCGGATCGCGGCCATCGTGGCCTCGGAACCGCTCGACACGAACCGGATCATCTCCATGCCCGGGTGGTCCCCCGTGACCAGGGCCGCGTATTCCGGTTCGAGCGGCGTGGGCGTGCCATAGAGCCACCCGTCCTCCAGCTGACGTTCGATGGCGGCCCGGATCGCGGGGTGTGCGTGCCCGAGGATCAGCGGGCCGTAGGCCATGCAGCAGTCGAGGAGCGATGCCCCGTCGGCCGTCTCCAGGTGCGACCCTTTCGCGCTCACGGTATAGAACGGGTTCGGTTTGATCGCACGGACCGGGCTCGAGACCCCGCCCGGCATCAGGGTCTTCGCCCTTGAAAAAAGGGCGCTGCTTTTAGTATCCTTCATCCAGCCACTCCGCGACTTCTTCGGCAAAATAGGTGATAATGAGGTCGGCCCCCGCCCGCTTGATGCAGGTGAGGCTTTCGAGGACGGTCTCCTTCTCTTTCAGCCAGCCGTTCTGTGCCGCCCCCTTGATCATCGAGTACTCCCCGCTCACCTGGTAGGCCGCCACCGGGATCCCGAGCGTGGCGACCTCGGCAAGGACGTCGAGGTAGAAACCGGCCGGCTTCACCATCAGAATGTCTGCGCCCTCCCCGACATCCATCTGCGATTCGAGGAACGCCTCGCGGCTGTTGCCGGGGCTTATCTGGTAGGTGGACCGGTCGCCGAACGAGAACCCCGAGTCCGCAGCCTCGCGGAAGGGGCCGTAGAGGGCAGACGCGAACTTGGTGGAGTAGGACATGATCAGCACTTCGTCATATCCTGCTTCGTCGAGCGCCGTCCGGATCGACCCCACCATCCCGTCCAGCATGCACGAGGGGGCCACGATATCCGCCCCGGCCTCCGCGTGGCTGAGCGCCACCTTGTTCATCAGGGTGAGCGAGGGGTCGTTGAGCAGGTCCGTCCCGTTTCTGGTTTCGCCCACGATCCCGCAGTGGCCGTGGTCGGTGTACTCGCAGGCGCAGACGTCCGTGATCACGACCATCATCGGAATCTCGGCCTTGATCCGGCGCACTGCCTGCTGCACCACGCCCTCCGGGTGGTACGCGGAGGTTCCTTCGGGGTCTTTCGTTTCCGGGATCCCGAAGAGGAGCACGGCCCGGATCCCCTTGTCCCAGAGCCGGCCGGCTACCGCGGCGATCTCTGACGGGGGATAGCGGAACTGGCCGGGCATGGCCTCGATGGGTTTTTTCACGGTAAGGAGTTCATCGATGAAAAGGGGGGCGATCAGGTCGTTTTTCGAGAGGCTGATCTCGCGGAGGAGCGGCTGGATGTTCCGTGACCGCGCTCTCCTCATGCGTCGCTTGGGAAAAATACTCAAGACAGCACCACCTGCTCTTTTTAGATACCAGTATTTTTACGATCCATCGTATTTATGGGTAGAGTACCGGGGCCGTGTATAATCCACGATATACTCCGGTAAGGGAAAAGTTCCGGGAAAAAAGAGTGCAGGGCCGCCCTATTCGCTGCACTTTCCCTCGGTTGCGCACTGCGCCTTGAGGGCGCAGGCCAGCCGGAGCGCACTCCGCACGAGGTTCTCGAGATCCTCCTGCGTGTACTTGTTCTGCTCCATCTGGTCCCGGTCCTTGGTGGTGTCCTCATCGTTCTCCCCCACCCAGGATGCAATGGCGACCTCGGGGATGTGGAACCCGACCCAGGAGAGGAAGTTCAGGAGGTTCCCCGCCACGTGCTGGACGCCGTCCACGTGGCCGATGATGATGAGGCCGCCCACCTTGTTTGCGATCATCCGGTTGCCGAACCACGAGTACTGGTTCTCGATGGCGTTCATCCGCTCCACGAACTTCTGGACGAGCGCCGAGTGGTTGTTCCACCGGATGGGGGTTGCGAGGATCACGATGTCCGCAGCCAGGATCGCGTCGTACACCTGCTGCATCTGGTCGTCCGGGTACTTCATGGTGCTCTGGCAGGGATACGTGCAGTAGGCCGGGTTCTCGGAGTAGTTCCCCTCGCACTCGTAGATCTTCAGGTCTTTGAGCCGGATGAAGTCGGTCCGGCAGCCGAACTCCCGGTACCGGGCAAGGGCCTGGTCGAGGAGCGCCTCGGACTTGCTCATCTCCGGCTGCTGGCGGCTCGACCCCGAGATCCCGAGCACCCGGATCTTCGTGCAGACGTCCTTTGCAGGAAGCGGGATCACGTTGACGCCGAACTTCCTGCCAACAAGCGGTGCAGGCATGGTACAGGGATCATGCGGGCTGGGGAATATCAAGGTATGGATCGCGAACAGGACGGATCCTTTTTTTAGGAAACCCGCCGACCGGAACGTACATGCATGCCAGCCGAATCCTGATCCCTGTTCTTGCCCTGTTCGTTGCACTCTCCGCAGCAGGGTGTACCGCGCCGTCCCCGGCCTCAACCGCCCCTGCGACCACCGCAGGTACCGGGTCCGCCGGCATTGCGCTCTCGCCGCTTGCCCTTACGGCTGACGATCTCCCGTCCGGTTGGACCCGGGCCTCAGCCCGGGCCAAGGAGGGTTCCGAGGTCGGCGAGGCCGCCCACAATGCCGGCTGGCAGGGCGGTTACGTGGTGACGTTCGTGAACGGTTCTGCCCCCGCGGGTCAGCAGGACACCGTTGTCCAGACCATTACTGCATATCCCGAAACAAGCATGGCCGCAATCACCGGTGTCGCGGGCGCCCAGGACCGGAGTTTCGCCGGCATGACGTATACGGACATACCGGTCTCCGGGCTCGGGGCATCGGGGGCCGGGTTCGTTGCCCGGGTCGAAGCCATGGCAACACCTCAGGTAACGACCCCGGCAGCTTTGACGGATATAGGTTTTACGGAGGTCCAGAAACCCGCCGGCCCCGGCCAGGATTTTGCGGAGGTATATTTCTCAAAGGGAACCATGTTCGAAGTGATCCGGATGACCGGGCCGCACGCAAGCGGGGATGCCGTGCTGAGACTCGCACAGGCCGCTTACCAGAAGATCTCCTGAGATGTCCGAGATCTTGCCCTGAATATCGAGGAAGAAAAATTTTCCACAAGGAAAATCTTCGAACCATCTCGTTTCCCGGCGCTGATAAGTCTAATACTTCATAAATCTCCGGGCTGGGGTATGTATTAGGACCCGGTTTCGGCAGGATTATACGAGAACGGCCGGAACGTTCCGGGCAAGGTGAATACTCTCTGGCGGAATCCCTGTATCCCCCCGAAACGCGGGTGGACGGGAATAACGAATAAAAAAAATTCCGGAGAAACGGGTGCCCTACACCCGTACCAGCGTGACCGTCCAGGTTGTGGGCAGGCCGGTATCCGGGTCAGCCGTACAGGTGTCGCAGACGATCTTCGGGGCCTGGAGGGCGCCGACATGCGCCGTGGTGGTGCCCGGGTCAGGGACGAGCGGCAGATCGGCATCCAGCTGGATGATGTACCGGTACGGGTCGAGGTTCTCGCTGTAGTACTGCTTGTACTGCTCCCGCTGGGCATCGGTTGCATTGTACGACCATTCGGCGGCCTCGGCAACGGTCACGTCATTCGGGATCCAGCCGTAGCCGGGCAGGTAGTACTCCGACCAGAAATGGTCGCCCCCGTAGCCGGGGACAATCTGCTGCCCGCCGGTGGTCCGGGCCGGGATCCCGGCAGCACGGCAGAGCGCGACGAAGTACATGCTCTGCGTGCCGCAGTCGCCAAAGCCCGTAGTGGAGACGTATTCCGTCTCCGGTATTCCCAGGCCGTTGAGCCGGTCATGGGGGACGAGGCTGTAGGGACGGCTGATCACGTACCGGTAGATCTTCTGTGCCTTCAGGTAAGGGTTGGTCTCGGTGCCGGTGATCTCCCCGGCGGTTCTGATAATCTCCGGTGTCACGACGATGTTCCTGCTCGAGCCGGTATATTTCCGGTACAGGGGATCGCTCGTGTTGTACTCCCCGACCGTTGCCGGGTCGATGGTGAACCGCTGCTCGTACGCGGTGAAGCGGAACCGTGCACTGACGTTCACGAAGTCCCCGGTGCGGTTCTCCAGCGGAACTTCAAGGTATACCATGCCGATATCTGCATCGGTGCCGGTCGACGATTTCACGTATGCCGCAGGTTCTACTGATATGATGGTCACATTCTGCTGCGACTCTGTCTCGATCGGCAGCGGGACCCAGATGCGGAGGGTGCCGCTCTCCGGCAGGTTGCCGGCCGGGATGCTGAGATCTTCGGTCCCCTCCCAGGCAACCGGGTTAACGTAATGCCCGGTGCCGGCGTACGGGGAAAAGGCGTACGGGGTCAGCTGGTCGTAGAACGGGGTGCTCCCCATCTTTGCAAGCGCTTTCCTAATGAGGCTGAAATTATGGTACTGGACATTCATGGCCGTGGTCTGGAAATACCAGGTCTCCCCGTCGCTCTCGATACACTGGCTCTGGTCGCAGGGGAGCCACGAGGCCCGTTCGGCCGCCGGCACATCCGGGTAGAATGTTGCGAGAATGGTCTCCATCTGCGAACGGTTGTAGGGGAATTCCCGCACGGTCAGGTTCATAGCCGCAGCCCGGTGCCGTGCCTGGAGGGCCGCACCTGAATCCCCGGCAGCGGTATAGTTCTCCTGCGCGAGGACAAAGAGCCGTTCGGCGGCGTGGATATTATTATTCTGGAACTCAGTCTCGCCTTGTGCAACAAGGGAGTCCCCGGCGGATTTCGGCGATGCGGCGGTCTGGCCGGCCGGCGTACTGCAGCCGGCAGCAAGGAGGGTGCAGATACAGAGCAGAATGATTGTGAGAAGCAGGAGACGTTTCATGGGACACCAGACTGTGGACAAATATACCTGCTATTTCGTACGATTATCAATATTGTGAAATATCCCCGGATGCGTGTGTCAGCCGGCCACCCGCGCCCGTATCGCACGTGTTGCTCCAGGGGATTTTTGTCGGTTTCCCGTTTTTGACGGGCAGATGAACGCCTCGTTTCGCGGAGCGTGGGGGGTGGCATTGCCAGGTCCCTGGAGCGGTACGGGAAACGGTATCCAGGAAACGATGGATGGCGTGTCCCGCACGGCTCCTGCAAATGTCCTGCGGGGCCAAAAGGGAACGGGGGGCCCGCGTTATTCCTTCTCCGGTATCCCGGTGAGCCGCTCGCCTTTCGTGATGGCGGAGACGAGTGCCTCCGCGGCCGCGGTGTCGTTCTGCTCGGCACAGGAGCGGACCGCGTAGGTGGCGTCCATGAGGAGCTTCTTGGTCAGGACCCGGGTCAGGTCGTCCACCACGGCCGCGGTCTTCTCGTCCGTTGCACCGAGCCGCGAGAGCGCCCGTTCCTTCTCCCGGACCCGGATCGTCTCGGCCCACGAATGGAGGGTGGCAAGGCAGTCGTCCGCGGAGCGCCGGTTGAGGTGCTTTAAGAAGACGCCCAGCTCCGCCTCCACGAACCCGTGCGCCCGGTCGGCCTCGGCCTTACGGGTGCTCATGGTCTCCTCGTTCACCGAGCGCAGGTCGTCGATGGTGTAGAGCCGGACCCCGTCCACCGTGCCTGCCAGGTCCTCGACATCGCGGGGCTGGGCGATGTCGATGAGGATCAGGGGCCGGGGGTGGCCCTCGACCGGCCAGCACCGGTCCCGCATCGCCTGCGCCAGTTCCTTCTTGTGGATGATCGCGTGCGGCGCCGCCGTGCAGGAGATGACCACGTCCGAGAGCGTGATGTAGTGG
>Ga0209749_1002529_pt1 | contig 11729 bp, 11 predicted proteins | sample EPASupsiteSAE347_FD_187267 | JGI IMG/M metagenome (GOLD analysis project Ga0209749, IMG submission 187267) | Bioremediated contaminated groundwater from EPA Superfund site, New Mexico - Sample SAE3-47 (SPAdes) (version 2) | ecosystem: Environmental > Aquatic > Deep subsurface > Groundwater >... | reverse complement strand
GGTTAGATTAAAAAGAACAGCCCCCATTATGGAAATATAATTAATTTAAGATAAATTCAAAACATTGTCAATCTGCAATAGTGCTAGACAGTCTCCAGTAAAACCGGACAATGATCAGAGCCCATAGTCTTGTATAAAATTGTAGTATCAATCACTTTTTTCATAAAACTTTTAGACACGCAGAAATAATCGATCCGCCAGCCGATATTTTTCGGTCGCGCTCCAGCTCGATAACTCCACCAAGTATACTCTTTTTCGTCGGGATATAATTCCCGGAAAACATCTACGAACCCCGATTGCAAAAAATCTGTCATTGCTACCCGCTCCTCATGAGTAAAACCAGGATTCCCGACATTCTCTTTTGGCCGTGCCAAATCAATCTCCTCGTGCGCCACATTAAAGTCACCGCAAATGACAACTGGCTTTTTCATTTCCATTTTTTTCAATGCAGAAAATAAAATATTATTAAAATCCAATTTAAATTGCAAACGTGATAACTCATGATTGGCATTGGGGAAATAAGTGTTTACCAAATAAAAATCTTTCAGTTCCAAAATTTGCGTCCGCCCTTCATGATCCTCAATTCCCAATTCCTCCAATTTTACATACTTCACAAACTTTACAGAATTCTTCACCAACATCGCTGTCCCGCTATAACCTGGTCGATCGGCTGGATGATAAAAAACCTCATAATCAGGAAATGCTAAATTTTCTTTTTCAATCGCCGCCGCTCCCATTTTAATCTCCTGCACACACAAAACATCCGGCTTTTTCATTTCCAGAAATTTATAAAAATCTTTCTTCACAACCGCCCGCAGGCCGTTGACATTCCAAGTGATTAATTTCATATCTTTTTCAAACTCCTAAAATGCATCTTATAAAATATCCGCTTCACGAATTCCACCAGGACTAAATAAACAAAGACATACGAAGCGATTATCATCATAATGTTCAAAGGTAGTCTTTCTAGTTGCATCATAACACCCAAAGGCGTAAACTGCACTAGCCAAGAAACAACCACAGCAGTGAAAGTTGTAATCAATAAGGCGCGACTTGGGCGACTTTGCAGGAACGGAATTTTTTTAGTACGAATAATATAAATAACAAAAATCTGCGTCGCAATTGATTCAATGAACCAACCGGTCTGGAATTGATGTTCGGTTAAGTGATAAACATAATACAACAAATAAAAAGTTAGAAAATCAAAAATAGAACTCACCGAACCGAAGACAATCATATACTTGCGAATAAATTTCAAATCCCAATGTGCCGGCTTGAGCAGCTCGTCCTCGTCCACATCATCAGTCGGCAATGAAAACTGCGAAGTGTCATAAACGAAATTATTAAACAAAATCTGCGCTGGCAACATCGGCAAGAAGGGCAAGAAGGTCACCGCCCCCATCATTGAAAACATATTGCCAAAATTCGATGACAAACCCATCAGAATATATTTCATGGTATTATGAAAAGTCTTGCGCCCCTCCAAGACACCATCCTTCAAAGCCTCCAAGCTCTTTTGCATCAAAATAATGTCGGCTGTGTCCTTGGCAATATCAACGGCATTGTTCACCGAAATCCCCACATCAGCCGCCCGCAAAGCCGGCGCATCATTGATACCGTCACCAAGAAAACCAACCGTCTTACCACCTTTCTTCAAAAGCAAAATAATTTTCTCTTTTTGCAATGGTGTCACCCGTGCAAAAATACTGATGTGTTTTATTTTCTTCTCCAATTGCGCATCGTCAAATTTCGTCATCTCAACGCCAGTCATTACTCCCTTGATATTCATACCTAAATCGCGACAAATTTTTTGCGTCAATACATCGTTGTCACCTGTCAATATCTTCACCTCGATGCCCAGCTTTTCCAACTCTGCAATTGTCGAACCAGCACTCTCTTTTGGAGGATCCAAAAACGCCAAGAAACCACCAAAGATCATATCGTTTTCAATCTCGTTATTATAAGATTTACTATCATCATCAGGAATCTCCTTGTAGCAAAGGCCTAAAACACGAAAACCATCAGCGCTCAGATCATTGGCCTGTTTTTCAATCGATGCTTTGCATTTATCAATCACATCGATCTTGTTGTCAGCCTCATAACCGTGACAGATTTTTATAATCTCTTCTTGTGCACCTTTGGTAATTAAAATACGCTTGCCATTGCGACGCACCACCATCGAGCTACGCTTGCGCAAAAAATCATAAGGAATCTCATCCACTTTTTCATAGCCAGTCACATCCAAGTCTTTATAATTATTCACCGCCGTATCGAGCGGATTCTGCGCACCAGTATGAAAATGACTACTCAAATGTCCAAGCTTCAAAATCTTATCAGATTCCTTTCCATTACAATCCACGTATTTAATTAGAGTAATAAGATCCTTGGTCAAAGTCCCAGTCTTATCGGTACACAAAATATCCATCGAGCCGAAATTTTCAATCGAAGATAATTGCTTCACGATTACCTCCTTCTTTGCCATCAACTGCGAACCTTTGCTCAAGCAAACCGTAATGATTGCCGGCAACATATCCGGGGTCACACCGATAGTCACCGCCAAGGCAAAAGTAAAAGCCTGCAAGATAATCGCTCTATTCAAATTATCAGAGTTCTTGATCAAAAAAGCGACAAAAACAAAACTGACCATATAAAAGACAATCTTCATGATAAAAAGACTGAACTTCATCGTATTAATTTCAAAGTCAGTTTTCGGCTTTGCCTTGTTTAACTCTTTGGCTACTTTGCCGAATTCCGTACGCGCCCCGGTTTCCAGCACTTTTACCGTGGCAAAACCGCTAATAACGCTCGTGCCCATAAAAACAATTGCAGTATTTTCCGGCGTTATTTTTTCATCCATCCCCTTTCGAGAAACACTTTTTTCGACTGGCATTGACTCCCCCGTCAAGGATGATTGATTTACAAAAAAATCATCACTATCAATAATCTGACAATCAGCTGGAATCACATTACCCGCCGATAAATATATCAAATCACCGGGCACAACCTCATGGACATCTATTTCCTTTTTTTCACTATCTCGAATCACAGTCGTCTTGGTCGACACCATCGCCGTCAGTCTGTCCACCGCCTTTTGCGACTTATATGAATTAATAAAATCCAAAGTCGCTGACAAGAAAATCATCATCATCACAATAATGGCGCTTGCCTGCTGACCGACCATAAAAGAAACAACTGACACGCCAATCATTAATAGAAACAAAGGACTGGTTAATTTTTCAAAAAAAATCCAAAAACCACCTGCCCGCTTCTTGTCAACTACTAAATTTGGTCCGTGCTTCTTGAACAAATCTCTTGCCTCCAGGCTTGTCAATCCGACAAGCTCATTTTTATTTTTCATATTTTGAGAGTTTAATATTATAGAATTATTATAACATAAAAAATCACTTTTCTCAAAATAAAAAAGAGCCGAAGCCCTTTTTGAAGAAATACGAACGACTGCTTAATTCTGTCCTTGCATCAGAATATCTTTTAAGACAAAATTTATAATAGCATAAGCCATGAAAATAATAATCAAGCCGAAAGTTGCCCACTTTATAGTCTCTTTACCGGTAGTCACGCCATCCTTTTCGCCAGCTGACGTCATCCAGCGAAGACCGCCATAAATAAACATCACCAAGGCGATAGTACCGACCACGCCTAGGACGGAGTTGATGATTTTACCGATGACGTAATTTGGGTCTTTCATGGCTTCAGTAGTACCGAGAGGATTGGGCAAGGTATTTGGGTCTTGTGTTCCGCCTATAGCGCTAGCAACATTGGCAATAAAAAAACTAAATAAAATAAAAAATATTTTTTTCATAATCTCTTATCTTTAATTTATTATAAGATTATTATATCATTTTTTTTACAAATAAAAAAGAGCTAGGGATTTTTTCCTAGCTCTGTAGATTTTAGACATTTATTCCCAAACAACCATTTTTATCTCTGATTGTTCGGTAACCGCCGCCAATTTGAAACGAACATCGGATTTGCTTCCGATTTGTTCATTTTTCCACGACTTATACATTTCATTTTCACCAAAATACACTTGAAACATATTATCATTAGAGGAAACATCATACTTCAGTTTCTTGCCTGGCTGAAGCACGATCCACTTGTCCGTCATTTCTCCCTCTTTCAAAGAAAAAATATATGTTCCGGGACCATAAACGACATAATCACGGGTCAGATTGTTCTTAGGGGATGGGGCATCGGTCACGTTTTTTGCAATATCTGGCCTATTCCAATGCCTTTTCAGGACCTTCAGGTTTGCTTCCGGAAAAAAAACATTCACAAAAACCATCGATATCCCGACAACTAAAATAATTTTTCCTATTTTCACAAGAATATCAAGTTGAGTCTTGCCCTGAAGCCAATAGACAGTATAAATAATCGCCGATGCCCCCAAGATTAGAAAATACCATGTTTCCTTGTGGACTTCATCCCCGGTAAACTTATTTGTAGCAACCGTTGCAACGACCAATGTTCCAATGATTGCCAGCCAGGTTAAAATAAATCTGAACACTTGATTGTCAGGACTAATTACATCCGAAAGCCTTGCTTTTTTGTCATTTCTTTCGGGATTTACTCTCTCGCTGTCACCATCACCTTGTTGGCGCTTATCAGTATCATCTATCACCACCATCTTAGCCATCGCTACACCTCTTCCTTGTTAGGCGCTTAGCCTTTTTTTTCTTCATCCACCGTTGTATTAAACAATCTTGACCCAGCCGCAAATTGCGCCCCCAGAGCCGGTATTCCGCCACCCGTGGAGTCAATTATTACAGCCCGACTGCCTACAGTAGTCCATTTAATTCTTTCAGAAAGATGTTGAATTGCTTTATCTGGATTTACGCCAGCGCCCTTCAATGAGTTCACTTGGCTTGCGATGCCGTCACCAGAAGAAGATAGGGCTTTTTTTTCGCCCTCGGCTCGAATTATTGCCGTTTCCCTGTCGGCGTTCGCCCTGATTATAGCAGCAGATTTTTCATGTTCAGCTTGCTTAATTTTCTCTTCCGCTATTTCAACTTCCTTCTTTGCCTTCTGTAGGTTACTCCTTGTCTCCTTTTGTTTTTCGTCAAGCTCAATGTCAGTGATGACAATATTATCGATTTTTATCCCCCATTCTCTTTCAGTTTTTTTGATGTCCAAAACAGAAGAAATATCAAACTTTGATTTATCGACATTCGCCTGATCTAAGGTTAAGGCACCGAGATACACCCTGACAGCACTATCAAGCTTTTCTTCAATCGCTTTTAATCCGTTAGCAATGTCATAAACGGCCTTATAAGAATCGACAATCGTAAAATACGCAAAAGCTTCAACGGGAGCGGAGCCATCGATAAAATCGATGTGTCCCTTTCCATAAGTGAGCGGATGATTATCATTCATATCTAATCTCATCATCTGCTGGCTCATTACCACCTCCATTTTTACGGTCATAAACCGAAAATACGGAAACATGATTCTTAATCCAGCTTTCCAGGTACACAGATACTTTCCGAAGAATTCAATAATCCACTCTTCCTTTTCCGGAACCTGGGTCCAGCCCGAACGAATCGCATGACCGAATCCAAGCAGAAATACAAGCGTACCAGCTACAGTGCCCCAACCATCAAGCATTGGAATTTTCCCTAAACCAAAACCAATAGCCATGGAAAGCAACGCTAATGCGAAAATAAACATACTCCAAACCTTTTCAACGGTCATGGTCGTTCCTCCACTTTTTTGTTATATAAAATTGTCAAAGAGCCCACCATTGAACTCCTTTTTTTTAAAGTAAAAAAACTTAAGTCCAACGTATAAATATAGCATATTTTAGCAAAAAAGTCAACAATAAGCTGAACATGGTGTCAAATGGCTAAAATTAGAATAAATTGAGCTACAAATTGTCAATTCCTTGACATTATCAAAATAATATGTAATTATAACACTCATAACTTATTAAAATTTATTTTTAGTATTATTAATACTTGGACTCGATTTTATTAATCTTTTTGAACTCACATAAGGAGTTTTGGGATGGGGCTTGCCCCATGAAATGAAGATTCTGATAAAATTGAAGGTTTATACTTTCCTTGGAGTTTTTATTTTATTGATACCAAAACAATTTATGACCACATTTAAAGACCTGGGGCTAAACATTGCCATCCAGCAGAGTCTTGATGACTTAGGATTTACCACTCCTTCGCCTATTCAAGCAGCATCTATTCCATTTTTATTAAGCTCAACTGAGGACTTGATTGCGTTGGCACAAACCGGTACCGGTAAGACGGCCGCTTTCAGCATTCCAATTATCCAACAGCTTGAAAACAATTCCAAGGACTTGCAAGCGATTATCTTGTGTCCGACTCGGGAATTGGCTTTGCAAATTTCCAAAGACATCGTGGCATTCACCAAACACTCCAAAGAGGTTACCTCGTTGGCAGTTTATGGCGGTGAAAGCATTACCAACCAAATCAGCACGCTAAGACGCGGTGTGAATATTGTTGTCGGTACGCCAGGACGTGTACACGACTTGATTCGTCGCAAGGCTTTGAAACTACAAGACATCCGTTGGGTAGTTTTGGATGAAGCGGACGAGATGTTGGATATGGGATTTAAGGATGACTTAGATGCCGTCTTAGCCGAAACTCCGGAGACAAAACAAACTTTATTATTCTCCGCAACAATGTCGAGCAGTGTCCGCAGTATTGCCAGCAAATACATGAGCAAACCTCATGAGATTAGCATGGGCGAAAAAAATATCGGCGCTGATAACGTAACTCATGAATACTACGTTGTGCAAGCGCGCGACCGTTATGAGGCGCTACGTCGTTTGGTTGATTCCCTGCCGGATATTTACGGTATTCTTTTTTGTCGAACCAGACGTGAGACACAAGAAGTAGCTGACAAGCTGAAAGAAAATCATTATAACGCAGAACCTCTACACGGTGAAATTACGCAAAATATGCGCACTCAGATTATGGAAAGATTTAGAAACAGAAAAATTCAATTATTGGTGGCAACTGACGTCGCGGCTCGTGGTATTGATGTTAGTGATTTGACTCACGTCATCAACTACAATCTTCCCGATGCGAACGAAACATATGTTCACCGCAGTGGTCGAACCGGACGGGCACAAAAAAGCGGTACTTCCATTACTATTTTACATCCGAAAGAAAGAAGCCGAATTATGGATATTCAAAGAAAAGTTGGCAAACCTTTTACCCAAAAACAAGTACCTCAAGGTGAAGATATTTGCAAGAGCCAATTATTAGGCTTTGTTGATAAAATCAAAGAGGCTGATGTAAATAAAGAACAGATAGCACAATATCTACCAGCTGTGAATGAAAAATTAGACGGTTTGAGCCGTGAAGATTTGATTAATCATTTCATCTCTTATGAATTAAGTCACTTCTTGAAAGACTACGAAGAATCACGTGATTTGAACACAACCGCAACGAGCGGTCCAGCGAAAGAAAGAATGGCCAGCGAGAATGTCGCTAGCTTCAAAATCAACTTGGGCAACCGTGATGGTTTTGACATCAAAGGTTTATTCGGATTGATCAATAGCAAGCGCGAATTAAAAGGTTCTGAAATCGGCCGTGTCGATGTCCTACCGGGACATTCTGTCTTTGGCATTGATAAAAAATATCAAGATGCAGTCTTGCAAGCTTTGAACGGCGCCAGCTACCGTGGTAAAACTCTTGAGGTTACCCAAACCACTCAATCCAACGAACCACGCCGAAAATCTTTTGGCGGTTCTAAGGGTGGTAACTTTGGTGGCTCTCGCGGTGGACGCAGTGAAGGCGGTCGTGGTGGCTACAAAGGACGTAGCGAAGGCAGAAGTGAAAGCGGAAGTGGTAGAAGTTTTAGCGGACGCAGTGAGGGTAAACGCGAAGGTGGATTCAAAAAAGCCTTTGGCGGTGCTGCTAAAAAAGGAAAGTCAGATGGTTCTGATGTTTTCAAATTTGGTTACACTAAAAAAACTAGAGTTAGTTAAACAACAAAAATTGGATATAAAAAAGCTGTTCTCACCCGAGAACAGCTTTTTAAATTTACAAAATATTATTTTGCCTTCACACCCAGTTTGGTTAAAATAATAGACATCGGACAATAACCCGTCAACGCAAACAGCACCATTACAGTTCCAACAAAAATAGTAAAATAAAAGAAATTAGCTGACACCTGCATGCCCAAAATTACACTAGCCAGAATAAAAGTACCACCAATTAAAAATATTAATCTTTCAAGATACCAACGATCTGTTGGCTGTTTATAAATAGCCATATTTTTTAATATTAATTATTAATACTTATATTATAAAGCAAAACAAGAAAAAAAGCTATTCGTCGTTGCGAATAGCTTTTTGGTTTTATGATATCTTATACACTCTCCTTATTTTTTTTTCATTTGTTCACCAAGCTCCTCAGTGGCAACTTTATATATTGTGATTTTTATTGCCCTTTGTCCGTCTAGCGCGCCCTGGGCTTTTTCCAAAAGTCTTCTTAATAACCGAGTATGCTCTTTAGTCTTCTTGTAAAAAACCTCGTGTTCTTTTATATTTTTTTTACCTCTTTCTTTATTATCTGAATTTTTATTATACATCACGCGCAACATTATTGCTTTAAACGGATTTATCACGGGAACACTATCTTTACAAATCTTGCCAGCAAAAACATCTCGACAATAAATTGCCTTATCACAATACAAACAAGCCTTACTGCAATTGCCGCCATATAATTGAGCAAATTTTCTTCCTCCGCATCTAGGGCAATACATGTTCCCGCCTCCTTTTTATATTTAACAAATTTTTAAAGTTCAGTATTATTTCCTTATTTGAATATAAATTACTATATATCCTGTGAAAAATCAATAAAATCAGCAAACAAAAAAAATGCCCCGATATTATAATCGGGGCATTTGAATATTTATGGCAAAATGGGATATCTTGTTATTTTGCCTCAAAACAACTGTCAAAATCTTTATTAGAAATACCTAAACCGAGTTCTTTCATCACCTTGAAAGCATCGGCTGGTCGGTTTAAAAATATCATTTCTAGCGTATCTGGGTTTACATAATAAGCTTGACCTTTATCCTCAACTTTCAAAAGGATTTTTCCAGCCAAGTCCTTTGGCGCAACGCCGTTCCAAGAGTCAAAATCAGCATTGGACACACCCAGGCCTTCTTCTCTCATTACCGCGAAAGCATCAGCCGGTCTACCCAATGAACGCATCATGCCGTTTTTCGGATTGATATAATATGCTCTTCCCTTGTCTTCCGGTTTGATCAAAATCTTACCCTTCACCTTATTATACATTGCTTCATTTTGAAATTGTGCTTCACCTTGTCGCAAAGCTTTGCCATCACGACTGCCATCGCCCACTTTCTTTGCCACTTGTCTGCCAGTGCCATCCTTCGGCGCTACATAGTCACTATCATCCTTATTAGCAATGCCATCACCGTCAGCATCCTGCATATTAACATAAGTTTTTACGTAATCCGCATCATCTTTATTCAATATCCCATCACTGTCAAAATCCTCTTGCCCGTCGCCAATTCCATTGGCATTAGTATCAACCATATTCTGCGCCGAACCGTTGCCGGTGCCGTCACCTTGATAAGCTTGCAGTGAAGCTCCGATACCCATAAACATTAAAGCAAATGCCATTGCACTGATTGTTACATTTTTTTTGTTCATACTTTTTTTTAGTCCGATTTGCACTTCAGACTATTAATAATTACTTATATTAAAACTTTTTTTGTAAATGCTATTGAGCCTTTCATAAGTAATACGCAAAAAAAATATATTTCTTTCAATATTCATATATGCTACTCAGCACCAATCATACCATCTTTCATCCAAATAACCCTATCGACATATTTCCTATCTTCCGGCTCATGAGTCACCATTATTATAGTTTGTTTTAAATCTTTATTCAATTTTTGAAATAACTTTAAGACAGTTTCCGATGATTCACTATCTAAATTGGCACATGGCTCGTCGGCGAATAAAATTGTCGGCTTATTAACCAAGGCTCTGGCTATCGCAACTCGTTGCTGCTCACCGCCAGACATTTCCCTTGGGAGATGATTAAATCTATTTTCAAGGCCCACTTCAGTCAAAACGTCTTTAGCGCGATTAATATATTCTTTTTTGGCAATACCGCTCATCATTAATGGCAAATATACTGACTCCAAAGCTGTTAATTCAGGCAACAAAGCGTATTCCTGAAAAACATAGCCTAATTTTTTTAGACGAAAATTTGTTTTATCTGCACCGGTAAAAGAAACGATATTAACGCCTTCTATTAATATATCTCCTGAGGTTGGATTGTCCAATATTCCAAGCTGGTGCAATAAAGTCGATTTACCGCAGCCGCTACGACCCATTATCGCTACAAATTCGCCAGCTTTTATGCCAAAACTAACCCCCTTTAGAGCGTAGGTTGGAATACTGCCACCATATGTTTTTATTAAATTTTTTACTTCAATTATCATATCTTAGCCCCAAATAGCCTCTAGTATACTTTCACTTGCCCCACGCCATGCAGGGATAAGCCCGCCGACCAAAGAAGCAACAATTAAGCTCACTGTGCTAATAATTAAATTAGTCCTCGTAATATCCAAGCTCACCCACCCAACCGGAAAATCCAAGGGATGGCTGATGAAAAATGGCGTCACGATATAAAGCATTATCAAAAGTCCAAGTCCAATTCCGGCCACAGCGTAAAATAGCGCTTGCAAAACAAAGGAAAAAACTATTGTTGATTCTTTCATGCCAATCGCTTTCAAAATTCCGATCTGTCGCTTCTTGTTGACCACGCTTACAAAAATGACTATAAAAATCGTAACACCGGCAACAATTGTCCCAATGATTCCCAAAATAATACTAATCATGCTAAAGCTTTTGCTAACACTAGCTGTAAGGCCCATTAATTCCTCCCAAGATTTTATATCCTCTTTGAGTAAGCCCGCTTTTCTGAATTCTGCAATATATTCCTGTTCGCGACCAGTTTCGGATATTTTCACTATCACCTCCGACGCGCGGTTGCTTACGCCCAAAACAGACTCCATCTCTTTTTCCGTCAAGAATGCCATTTGATCCACCTGATTCGATTTGGTGCTAAAAATTCCCTTGACCTGATATTTTCTGATTAGCCCATTATTAAATTTAACCGTCACATCATCACCAACCTCAACGCCCTCTAAACTAGAATTCTTAAAGGCGCTACCATGCGTGCCGCTAATGTCTTTTCCTAGAACGATTTTATCTCTATCTAATGATGCTAAATACTCTCCGTCTATTATTGATTTAAAAATTTCTGTTGTTTTTATTTCATCTTCGATATTAACCGACTTCACCACCCAACTCCCCGATTTCACATCTTCGCCATCATTGTTAGCGTCATAACTTATAATCGAATTACCGACATAGTGCGCGGATAGACCGACAACTCCCGGCACATCTTTGACAATGTTCTCAATTTGAGAAACTTGCTCCAAATAGGTCTTATCTTTTTCCGGTTCAATAACTATATTGCCAAAAATATTATTAATCGATTGCACATTAATAGCATGAACGATCCCTAAAAAAATTGAGGCAACAAAAACCAAATTAATAAAGGCCAAAATCATAATCAAAATTGTCATTGCCAGTGTGCCCTTATTACCCCTGCGAATTGATCTAAATGCTAAAAAGTAAGCAATTTCAATATCTCTAATCATAGTTTATTATTTAGTTTTTA
>Ga0209749_1002527_pt1 | contig 11751 bp, 8 predicted proteins | sample EPASupsiteSAE347_FD_187267 | JGI IMG/M metagenome (GOLD analysis project Ga0209749, IMG submission 187267) | Bioremediated contaminated groundwater from EPA Superfund site, New Mexico - Sample SAE3-47 (SPAdes) (version 2) | ecosystem: Environmental > Aquatic > Deep subsurface > Groundwater >... | reverse complement strand
CGCCGTGGCTGCTGGCCGGACCCACGCCCTCACCCAGGCTCCGCCGGAGCGCTTCGCCGAGGCGAGCGGGCGCGGCTACTCGGATTGAAATTCCTATGCATTCAATTAGGCGGCGGACGCCGCAACATTCATGCGCCCGGTGAGGCTTGCCCGCCTCTGGCGGAAAATTCCTGCTTCAAATTAACCAGGCCAATCATTTCAATCGCCGAGAACAACAATGGTAAAGTGGCGGGGGGCAAACTGACCCGGCTTGACCATGGGCGACAGGGCGTGACATTCATTCACTGTGGCCTCGTCAGCGGCCTGACGATCATTCACGGCCACATTCAGCCCAAAAGACGCCCCCTTGCCCAGGTTCACCGGAACCAGGCTATCCCGGGGGATGGCCATTTCACAGCACCATCCATCCCCCGTCCTTGCATAGCGGGCCTGTATTTTTTTGTCGATTTCGTTGGCTTTCGGAGAAGCCGGGCCGGAAGCGGCCTGGACACTTGGCGCGAAACGTCGGTAAGCGATCACAGTTTCCGATCCATCTTGGGGAATAAAATCGTAGAGATAGGTGTTGTTTTCGCTGAATGCATCGCCGGCGCCATCTTTGATCACCAGGCCATCTATCAAGGTGTAAATAAACAGCTGGATCGAATCGTTTTGCCATTGGTTTTTAATCGGCGCTTTTCCTCCCAAGAAAAACGCGGAATCCCGCGCATCCACGGCAATATACAGATTTGTCGCGTCATGCACAATCTGCAGGAATGCTTTGGCCTCTGCGGGTTTGTCGGCCCCTGGCGCCACAGTCTTCCCAAATGTATTTGTGAGCGGTATTCGCGGAATGCCGGTCCAATTGACGAGCGTTCCTTTGGCTCCGGCACCGTTGGCTACCCCGTCGCCGGTTGGCGCTCCTGCGCCGGCAGGTGGCCGGCCCGCCATAATCACGGGGATCGCGAATTCAAACGGTTTGGCGCCACAGGCCCCCGTAATAAGGCCGGACACGGTTAAGGGGAATTGCCCTTGAGCGGCTGACGCCGCAAACGGGATTTTTTCCGCCCTTGTTTCCAGCGCGGGAATCATCAACTCAAGCCGCTGGGATTGGCCCGTTACGGTTACGGCCGCCTGCCCTTCAAATGCGGACGAAAGCCGGTTGATGAAGCCGAGGGTAATGCATTGATCGTCAAGGGACGACACGATCGCCTCAACGGGGAAATCGTATGCGGCCTGCTCGCCCAGGAGTTTGCCTTTCCGGATGGCGGCGGCCAACCGGTCGCTTTCGCCCGGCTTCCCGATGATAAACAGTGGGAACGGCGATACGGGCAAAATATTGTTCTGGTCCTTATCGCCGCGAAATTCGCACGGCTGTTCCATCAAATCGAGAAACACCGGATTCAGTCCGCCAAAATTGAAAATCGCCTCCGGCGCTTTCATTTTACCCCGATCCACCAGAGGGATATAAGACCAAAGCGCCGCGATCGGACGCTTGGTTTCATCCTCAAACAGATAACAGCGCGAGTTGGGCGCAAAACGGATATCCTCCCGAAAGACCGCGTTGCCGAGGAGATGCCCCAGGGTGTTAGCGGCTTTTTGCAGGGCACGCGGCGTCAACTTCAGGTCCATATGAGTCTGGCGTTGCTGCCATCCCATCGCGCATCGGATGCGATCCTGATACTTTAACGCCACCAGCCAACTGCGCGCATAAAAGGCCGCGGCAATCTTCTCGCTCCACCCCATATGATATGATAAGGGACCGATATACCAGGGATCCCCCGAATTGCCCTTGTAGGGCGTCATGCCGAACATGGGAAAATTATAGTTGAAATAGCTCATGCCTTCATTCCAATAGACCCCGACATGGTCATAGTTGTTCTTCTTCAACATCTGAAGCAATGACGCGGTATCGGAATCCAGGTCCGGGTTTTCAGGGGAGGTGCGATAGGTATGGGCGCCGACGGCGTCAAATTTAACCCGGCCGCCCACGGAGCGAATATAATCCTCCACATACTGGATGCCCCATTTGGGCGACATGTCACAGGGACCGCCTTCAATCAGAACCGTCGCATCTTTATTGAACCGCTTGACCCCGCGGTAGGTCGCGATCAGATACTTCGCAAATGTTTCCGGATGATCCACCAGCGGCTTCATGCCCGGATTGCTTTCACCGGAAAAAAACCAGGTGGTGAACCATGGCTTTTCTTTCGCTTTCTGGTAACACAGCTCTTCAAATGCGGCGATATCCTGGTCCGTGGCTTCGGTTTTATTCCGGATTTCGTTCAAAATCTCTTCGCGATCGTCCGCCAAGGCATGCATCATCGTGGCGCCCATATGGGCTATGCCATATTTATTCAGCAGGGCCATCCGGTCTTCGCCGATCGCCTCGATATAACAGGTCGAACCAATGCCAATCTTCATTTCCCGTTCCAGGAATCGTTCGGTATCGGGCCCACACATCTGCGGGCCGGCGCCATAGCAGTTGCCGAAAATGTTCTTGTTCTTATGCTTGTTTTCCAGCCACGGCATGACGGCGAAACGAAAATAGTCGGTAAAGGGGACGCCGCCGGCCGGCTCATAATCGGCTTTGACCACAAAGATGCCGGTGCGTTTCATGTCCTCCAGCGGCAAGGGGATATTGGCCAGGCCGTTGCTGTCGGCCCCGAATGAATACCGGCCTTTCCACACCGGCTGGTCAAAAAAGTCCGTGACGGCCAGGGCAACCCGCCCCGTCGTCCCCGGTGCGACCGACAGGTTCAAAGCCAGGTTCAGCCGGTCGTCCGGTTTGTAGAAATTATCATCCCGGGCGCCGACCAATTGCCCCTGAACGGGACACTGCACGAATTCGGTCATGTCGCCTTCTTCCAGCTGCAGGCCATCCACCCAGATACGCCCTTCGCTTTCCGGACAGGCGTCGGCGAGCACGCCGTACAGATAGATGGCGGCAAACAGCTTCTTGGCCGTAAACGAATGCTGATAGCGCTGCCAGGTATTGGTGAGGGCAAACCCATAAGTCTTATCGAACAAATCGGGCGCATTTTCGGTGCGCCCCTGCATCACCAATGACAGCCCTTTGGGCAGATCGCCCTTGGCATAAAAGCTGAATGTGTAGCGTTGGCCGCTATCCACCGGCATGGCAAACGTGCCGACGGAGAAATTTTCCTTTCCCTTGATGGCCCTGACCAGAAGACTGGATCGCCCGAATTTCGCCTCCTGATTGTCGAGCTTGTAAAGCCAGGTATAACGCAGAGGCAGAAACGACCCAAAGGTCTTGTATTGATAATATTGCAGGCCGGCTTCAAACGAGGGGTTGGGCAGACGGTTTTTAAACGCGGTATAAGGATAAAGATGGAGGCGATCTAGTTTCCAGAAATCAATCCCGCTGTAGTAGTCGGCCGACGGCTTGGCACCCTCATGGACCTTGCGAAAGTCCAGCGTGAACCGGATCCGCTTCCCGTCCGGCCTGATCATGAGCGTCCCTTCGCTGATTTGGATGGCGCCGGCCTGTTCGATGCGCAGTGTAAAATTCCGGTTCCGATCCGTCGCGGCCGGGAAAAAGACCAGCTCTTTGGCGGTCCCGGGCATCCAGACGATCGAATTCGCCGGGGGGTTCTGCTCCCGGTTGGCCTGGTCGAACAGGCAGGGACGGCCATCCACGATCACAGGCGTGCCTTCCATGAACACCGCGGGCAGAATCATGTGGAACGAATCATATGCCACCTTGACATCCGGCTTGCTCAGTTCGTACCAACTGCTCACTTCGATCAGACCCGGCTTAACAATTGCCAGGGACAATTCGAACTGTCCGATGATCTCAGCGCTCCCATTCTTCCGAGGGATATCCGCCGTGAACACCGCCGTTCCGGCCGCCGTATCGACCTCTTGCCCCTTTTCCTTGAAATGACAGGCGGCGGTGGTGCCATGGCCAAAATTGAAGAGCGATTCCGTCCTGAAAAGAATATCGCCATCCAGGACGACCTGGAGTTCTCCATAGCCCTGTTTCAGCCCGACCGACTTGGCCCCGCAATTGATCTGCCCGCTTGGCAGCATCACGGGCGACGCCGTTGGATCGTTAGGCTCATTGGTTCCGGCGCCTTGGACACCGGTGACGAATAAATTTAGGCACAGGATCGTAAGCGGCAGGGCGGCAAAACGCTGGATTTTCACAATCATAATCCTCCAACATGCTTGCCGAGACAAAACACAAATCGATATTTATGAAGTATATTCCAGACACCCATCGGTAGCCAATGAACCGGATCGCCTTTTTTGTGTACAAAAACGACCTGGATTCCAGCGTGCGCCTTGATGACTACGACGCCGAACCAGTCGTGAGGCACGTAAGCAAACAAACTGACCGGCGTCCGTCTTCGCCCTATGAGCTACGCCGATATGCGATAGCCGGGTCTGCCTTCCCTACGTCGCGTTTTGCTCGAGCAAATCCCCGGCAGTCAATGGTTTTCCGGTGTCGGCATTACTTCACCACTTCAACTTTGATCGAATGGATTACCGGGACAACGGATGCGCTTAGTGCGTCGCACATACGAGAATGTATTTTTACCAACGCAGGCACGAGATCATCAAGAGACTCCGCCAGTTCAGGATCATAATCCTTTACATCATTTTTCAAACCGGGCAATTTGCTCAGACGATCAATGTAGAATGGTGTTTCCCAGTCCTGTTTTTTTCGCACGTCCGCTAATATTTTTTTAAACGACTCGCAAAAAGGGTTGTTAAAATACTCAGCCGCCAAGTTGATGCCTTTCGCCGCAGCGGCGGCTGAAAATATCTTGCTTGTAGCACCCCAGGTTACACGAACACTTTCCGAAGGAGCCAGGCCATTGACCACCAGCATAAACCGGTTTAAATCCTCGTTGAATGGAAAGAATTCGATAATCCCGGTGGTGGCGGCGGGATCATCCGGGCGGCCATAAAAGCAAAACGGGTATCGCGAACTCTCGACTTTTACCTCGCCGCCACTACACGCAACAACCCTGTGCCCGCCCGATGCCGAGGCGCTTCCTTGGGCAAGATCAATTACGATTTTTCCGATATCGCCATCGCAGCCCATCGCCCGCAGAAAAGCATAGGCCATCACCAGTTGACCGTTTTCGGCGGGCCGCCATCCATCCGCGCCGCTAACGTGGTAGGCGTCACCATATTTACGCTTGGCCTTGCCCATGACATCAAGCATCAGATCGTGGACATTCGCAAAAGCACAATTTTCTTCCCTGGCCACCTGGCAAGCGATGTCCCGAAAAACGGCCAGGGTTTGATTATAATCAACAATATTGTATTGATAGCGCGGAATGAAATTTTCGGTTTTTACCGCACCCGGAGATCCAACAACTATCATTCGCACCCCGTTCGTTTTGAATTCATGGATGACACCTTTTAGCGTATTCGAATATATTGTAAAATGTCCCGAGGGCAACAGTGTGTTGAGGGGCAAGAAATATCCATCCTCCATTCCGTAACAGGTCGTAACCACCGTCGGATGTATTGCTAAAATGGGCTGCACGCCTCGCGCCCAGAGATATTTTAAACAATCGTTACCCTGGCAAAATTGGGCCGCGCGTATCGGCCCGTCCTGCTGACAGACAAGCAGATACATCTCGATCATCGCCGAATACCCCTTTGGAATAGCAAGCGTGTCGCCAAGTATCGCAACAACATCGCCTTTCTGAACCTTATCTTTTGCGCCGGCCGTCACGGCGAAAGCCAGCGCCAATAATAGAACCGCTGTAAACAATCCTTTTGATCGTTCAATTACTTTGCCCATCGCGGCCTCCGGGTAAATTATTTGTCAATTTCAAGTCGAATCGTGTGAATAACCGGAACAATGTTCGTGGCCAACGAGCTGGCACAGCGCGCCTGCCGTTTTACCAGCGCCGGCGTCAGGCGGTTCAATTTATCCGCAAGCTCGGCGTTTACTTCCAGGATCTCTTTCTGTAGCGCCGGCAATCCGCTGAGATATGAATGGTAAAACAATCTTTCCCACGTTTGCTTTTTAAGGACTTCCGCCTGGATATGAGCGAACCGTTCGCGGAAAGGATTATCATGATATTCGTCCGCAAGGTTAACGCCTTTCTCCAGAGCGGCCGATGAAAACACTTTGTTCGTGTTGCCCCAGTAAACCCGGACACGGGTGTCAGATTGGCCGGGCGCGCCCGTTACCTTGAGCGTTAAGCGGTTCAAATCCTCGTTAAATGGAAAGAATTCAATAATCCCGCTGGTCGCGGCAGGATCATCCGGCTTGCCAGAAAAACAAAAGGGATACCGCGAGCTTTCAACCGTTACCTCCCCGGCCTTGCTTGAAAGGATCTTATGCCCGGCCGACGCCGTGGATATTCCTCTTTTCAGGTCATGGGTGATCGCTCCGATGTTACCGTTGCAACCCATCGCCCGTAGAAATACATACGCAATAATTAAGCCCCCATTCGCATGCGGATGAACGCCATCCGTACCGGCTACCGGGTATTTGTCACCATACTTCTTTTTCGCCTTGGCCATGACGTCAATCATCAAATCGTGCGCGTTTGCAAATACACAACCATTTTCATCGGCAACTTGTTTGGCAACGTCACGCAACCCGGCCAAGGTTTGATTGTACATCGTTGCTTTGTTTGCGTCGTTTCTGAACCATTTCGTATCCACCGCCCCGGGGGAACTGACAATTACCATGCGAACCCCGTTCGATGCAAATTCACCCACTAAACGCGTCAGCCCATTCCGATATTCGGAAGCTGTTGCCTCAGTGAGCGGCGCATAATAACCGTCATTCATTCCATACAATGTTGTCACGACCGTCGGTTTAACCGACAGAATCGGCCTTGGACCGCCCCTGCCCCAGAGGGCACGCATGCAGTCGCCGCCCCAGCCGAACTGCGCCGTATGGATCGGACCTTCCTCGTGGCATACCGCAAAATATGTTTCGATGAATGCGGTATAGCTCTTATTCTCAGTTATTGAATCTCCACAGAGAGCAACAATGTCATCGCTCTTGATGCCGTCTTTGCCATTCGCAAAAACAGGCATACTGATTGCCACAATAATACTCAACAGAAAACAAAATTTGGACTTATCCCTGCATTTTCGCATAATGTTTTCCTTACTATCAGAAACGATATAACGAACAGCGCAAGAAACGTGAACGGAAGTCTGAACATTTTTTATGTTGTCATTGGTTTGCGTTTCCATATGTTTGCCGAGATAAAACCTTACTCGATATTTCAAGCATATTCCAGACACCCATCGGTAGCAAATGAACCGGATCGCCTTTTTTGTGTACAAAAACGACCTGGATTCCAACCTTGTCATCCGGTATCAGCTTCGGTAATGTGCCGGATATGCAAGCACTGTATGTCGGTTCCCCGCGCGGATTCATTCTATCGCGCCATTCACACTATTGCCGAGGGCACACGTTGGGAAACGGCTGACAGAGCCGATCGAGTGTTGAACCGGAGACGACCATGGACTTGGAATCGCCTCGTTTGCGTTTGCTGTCATGCTGCCGCGAGAATTTGTGGAAGCATTTCAAGCACTGGAACTATGTCAACATTTCGGCGCCCTACTGGCGTTTGTACTGGCACGACCGGCCCGGCGCCTTCATCCGGCACGCGGGCAAGCGTATCGCCCTGACGCCGGACCGTTTGTTTCTGGTACCCCCGAACACGGTTTTTTCGACGGTCCATCGCGGGCATGTCCGGCAGCTGTATCTGCATTTCCAGGTCTTGACACCCTACTTGCGGCCCGACCCCTGCATTATCATATTGCCGATGGAACCATCGCTGCGCATCTTGAGCACGGAGGTGCTCGCCGTGCTCGACCGTAACGATTCGCCGGGCTGGCGTTTGCCACTGGCTGCGCATGCGCTGGTAGCCCTGGCCTTGTCGAAGGCCGTCATGCTGGACAACAGCATCTTGTCACTCGATCCCCGGATTCTGCACGTAGTCGCCCACATTGAGGAACATCTCGGCGAAGCGCTGACCAATAAGGAACTGGCGCGGCAGGCGGGAGTCAGCGTGGACGCGCTCATACGCCTGTTCAAGGCCCAGACCGGTCATACCCCCAGCAATTATCTGCGGTTAAAGCGAATCGAACAAGCGGGCCTTATGTTGCATTTCTCGAATGACTCGATCAAGCAAATCGCCGAAACCGCCGGTTTCTGCGACCGCTACCATTTTTCGCGAGTTTTCACGCGAGTGCACGGCATGGGACCGGCCAAGTTCCGGCGCTGGCGTTGTCTGCGCGCTCCGTGACTGGAACCATGAGGTAGATGCGATTTGACAAGTTAATCCTGGCCCATGATGGCGGCGCGCAGGCCTTGAATGCCGAAATAATCGCGAATCAATTCGGCCGTTCGATCATAGACCGCCTGTTGCGCCACCGCCACCGCACCGCTTGCTTTCAGCGCAACCTCGTAGGCCTGCCGAATTTCGGTGCCGACATTGACCTTCGCCAAACCGCGTTTAATCCCGGAGCGCACATCCTCCCGGCGCACCCCGGATCCACCGTGTAACACAAGGGGTATGCCGGTCGCATCGCGAAGCCGGCCAAGATGCTCCAAATTCAGGCGGGCCTCAATTTTCTTGTTGTCCCGGGCGGCCTGCGAGACAGCGCCGTGGATATTGCCGATCGCCACCGAGAGCCAATCGCAATCCGATTCCCGCACAAACTGACGCGCCTCCTCGACGCGTGTAAATCCCTTGCCGGACTTGAAAAGCTCCTCGTACGGAGGCAAGGGGCCATTTTCGTGGCCTAAAACCGCACCCAGTTCAGCTTCACAGGCAATGCCGGCCGCGTGCGCCAATTCGACCACAGCGCGCGTGGCGCGAATGTTATCCGCCAAGGCCAGGCGGGATCCATCAACCATGACCGATTGATAGCCCAGCGCAATCGCTTCTTTGATAATCGCCAGGACATCAACCTGCTGATGGTCCTCATCCATGACCGGCACATGATCCAAATGAAGGCGCACATGCCGTGGATCCTGCCAGCGCTTATATTCCTCCATGACGGCGGACAGATTGCGGCTCTCGAACTTGATCCATTCCAACCGCGCAACCGCAACAAAGGCAACGGCGTCCTGATCCCGTGTGGCGCGCACGATGGGCTCCATCATGGGCAGATAAGGCACATTAAATGACGGCACCACCACTCCCAAATTCCATGCTGCCCGAACAAGCTCCGCGGATGATTTCATTACCGTTGCTCCTTTTGTATTCCCTTATTTTGTACAAACATCAGCATTGTGGCATAATATTCGACAAGAATACAAAAAGATTTTTATTGCATAAAATAAAGGCTGTGGTAGGGTGCCTGCATTCTTATTGCGGGGTGGAGCAGCCTGGTAGCTCGTCAGGCTCATAACCTGAAGGTCGTTGGTTCAAATCCAACCCCCGCTACCCTTTAGTAACATATGCTGCGCCATGGGGCGAAATGTTCAACATCAAGTCTGGCCCAAGCATCGGCCAGAAAACAGGAGGCTACGTGAAGACCATATTAATCTTGACTGTGGTAACGTGCGTCAGCGTATTAAGCCTGAGCCAGACTTATGGCGAAGAGAATGAGAAGTCCAAAGCCGAGCCGACTCAGGCCGGTACGCCGGCACCGATCGCCGCGCCGGGTCCGGCCACCGGGGCAGGTCCGGTATTCGCAGCCGACAAACAGCAGATGTTTCAGCCCGTAGCCATAGACCCGGCGCTCGTGCGCCAGAGCATGCAAGCCCGCTCGGAATACGACGACCTCAACCGGCGTATCATGGCCCGGCAGTCCAAGCTTTATGAGGAGAACGCGACCATCAAGGAACTCCAGGCCAAACTGCGGGATTTGCAGAAAAAAATTGACAAGCTGATGGCAGAGGATGAGGAATTGACCGTCCTGAAAAAGAAGTACGAGGCCATCACGCCGGAAATCCCCATGGGGTCGCGGAAAGGCTTTGGCGCCAACGCGCTGCCGTTTTCCCCCAACCGCTAATGCCGTATCGCACTTTCAGCTTGAACGAAGTTGCTCTTTATCTGCACTTGGCGCGTACTGACGTGGAAATCCTGGTAAAGCGCCGGGAAATTCCGGTGGAAAGGCAGGGCGAGCGCCTGGTGTTCCGTAAAAAGGAAATTGATGCCTGGGCCTCGCAACGCATCCTGGGGCTTTCCCACAACGGGCTTACCACCTACCACAAGCAGACCTCGACCCTCACCCGGAAACTATCGCATCAAGCGCTCATTGTGGCTGAACTCGCCCACCCGAAAGCCATCGAACCCTCCCTGACATCCAAGACCAAACCCTCCGTGCTTCGCGACATGGTGGCGCTGGCCGACCGCACCGGCTTGGTGTGCAACCCGCACGATTTTTTACAAAGCCTGGAAGAACGGGAGCGCCTGTGCTCCACGGCGCTGTCTGACGGCATCGCGCTCCTGCATCCCCGCAACCATGATCCGCACTTGTTTGTGGAATCGTTCGTCGGTATTGGAAGGACCAGCCATCCCGTGCCCTTTGGCGCGCCGGATGGTAACCGGACCGACCTGTTTTTCCTGATCTGTTGTCAGGACGACCGTCTGCACCTGCACGTGCTGGCGCGCCTGTGCATGATGAGCAAGCAGACGAAAGTCCTGCTCCAGCTCCGCGCGGCGGAGTCGGCCAATGCCATGATCGCAGTCCTGCGCCGGGCGGAAGAAGAAGTCGTCAGCCAGATATAATTCCCAGATAAAAACGAAGAACCAAGAACAAGGAACCAAGAACTAGTCTGCGACATTCAACATGAATACTCGCCTGCCACCGGTTATCCATAGCGCCGACAATCCGATTTATAAAAAACTGCTGGCCCTGCAGACGGCCCGCGGCATTCGCAAGCACGGTGAATTTCTGGTTGCGGGTCCCAAAGTCATCGCGGAAGCTCTGCGTCAAAAACCCGAGGCCGTCACGGCTTGGATCGCCACATCCGACATGCCACCCCCATCGTCCTTAATTAGGCCTTTGGCAACTGTTTCATGTAGCCGCTGCGGTAACGCCGTGGCCGCCGAAGGAATCCACGCCCTCACGGGCGCGTCTACAAAAATTGAAATTCCTATACATGAACTTGGCCATGTGAGCTTGGTGCTGTTGGCTAAAGGACTGTTCCGGGACGTCAACTTGTTCGGCGCGCCGGGGCCTCTGCTTGCCATGCAGACGCCGGACCTGCCGGCCTTTCAGCCGGAGGCGCCCTGGCCGGAGGGATGCACGCTGTTTATTCCTTTCGGCGATCCTGAAAACGTGGGCGGGGCCATCCGCGCCGCCGCCGGACTGGGCGCGGCGCGGGTCGTCTTATTGCAGGAAGCAGCCTGCCCCTTTCTCCCGAAGGCCGTACGCGCCGCCGCCGGGGCAACCTGGAAAATACGGCTGGAATCGGGAGGCGGCTTGGCCGAGTTGACATCCATCAAGGCGGCACCGCTTTTTGCGCTCGACATGGAGGGCACACCACTGCAGAACGCGAAGCATCCCGCCTGCTACGGACTGGTGGCCGGAATGGAAGGCCAGGGGTTGCCGGAGGTGTTACGGCGGCATTGTCGCCGGGTTTCCATTCCCATGGCCAACGGGATCGAATCGCTCAATGCCGCCGCAGCCATCGCAATTGCCTTGTGGGCCTGGCGGTGAAATTGTAGCCGATCATTTCAACGGCGCGGGCCCGGCCGATGGAACCCGCCCCGGGGCGGTGGGCGTCCATGACGGTCGGGCGGCCTGCGAAAAGCCGGCGCGCTCGGCCCGTGATCGGCCGCCACCGGAGGCGGGCGCGCG
>Ga0209749_1002525_pt1 | contig 11756 bp, 11 predicted proteins | sample EPASupsiteSAE347_FD_187267 | JGI IMG/M metagenome (GOLD analysis project Ga0209749, IMG submission 187267) | Bioremediated contaminated groundwater from EPA Superfund site, New Mexico - Sample SAE3-47 (SPAdes) (version 2) | ecosystem: Environmental > Aquatic > Deep subsurface > Groundwater >... | reverse complement strand
TGGCGCAAACGCAGCCAGGGTACGAAAAGTGATAAGGGAAACCGGTGGGTCGAACGGATACTCTCCCTCCGGCAGACATGCCGCCTGCATGCCAGGTCCAGCTTCAAGGTCCTTGTTGATGCCCTACATTATTATTTCAATGAACAAGATCCCGATCTCGCCTGGATCAGTGGCGGCGGTTGACCGCCCCCTGTGACGAGTTACCCTGAAAGACTCTTTTGGAGAAATCATCGATCTTCTCGAACAGTTCCTGTTCGACGCCAAGAAAGAGCACCTGCATGTCGATTACGATGCCGAAAGGATCACAACGCGGAAAGCTGCATTCACCGTATACAGCAATGAGAAGCAGATCACCCAATTCAAGGTCTGGCTAGGTGGATCATTTGGAGGAAACCAGATATGTTTGCTCCACGGAAATCGTATCGACATCGACAATGATGATTCCATGAATGAGTGGATTACATTGGAAGAATATGATGACACACTCCAATTGAAACCTGTTGGCATGGCGTCATTTGGCATAGGAAAAAGCAAATATATGTCTCCACGGGAAGTAGCGGAATATCTATGGGGTATTATATGTAAAACCATTACATAGAAACTGGAGATAATATTTACCACATAGATTTTAATACGATTTGCCAGACACTATTGACACCTCTAAACCAAGCTTTACAATATTCTATCTTATTGTCATCTGTAACGTATTTTGGGAAATATCCGCTCTGTTCTTCAATGATTTTATAGGAATGGACATGGTGAGAATCCGATTTGAGACGATTGATTGTAATTACTCTGATACTTCGACTGGAATTTATGAACTCATAGAATTTAATGATTTCTTCATCCGGCACGGAGTTAATCTTTCTTTCTGCAAGGACTTTCTCATACCACAAGAAGCATGTATAGGACCACTGAATGGCTTCATTTCTGCCATGTTCAAAACCCTTTTCAGAAATGGAAGTATTGTGGTATAAACGTGCCTCCTCTCTTATTCTTTCCTTAAATGCAATTATATCTGGATTTTCCATTGTCGTCTCCGAATAAGTATTCCCTGTTTCAATATGGTCATTTTCTGCAATCTAGTATTCCATAAGATGGATCAGTTTTCAACATGAAATCGTTCATTCTGTATTGGAAAGCAAAAATTTCCGTAATTAATTAATCACAATGATGATGAACAACAAAAAGGAGACACGAACATGAGAACAACATCCAGTCTTGAGCCGCATTGGCTTGACCAACACCGAAGGCAAAAGGGGTGCAGTCCCTGCCAGTTAACGGAGAACAATTCACTTCGGAAGCACTTTATCCTAAATAATGCCGGCCTACCGGCAGGTAATTTCCTGAATTATGAAAGCGGGTCATCCGCAGTTGAAGAGGGTGCCTTGGGATAGAGCTTCTCTTGCTCTCTGCGCCTGTAGACTTCGATGACCTTGTCGTATGTGCCGTTGTACTTCGCGCACCGCAGCTTCAGGATGTTGTTTGCATTGGTCGGGTACCACCACGCCCCGGACCGCTTGAGCCTCACGTGACCGATGAATTTGTTGGCGCTCTCGATGGCGCCGCTGCCGATGTGGTAGCCACCTCGTTTCGCCGCACCGTAATCGAGCCGGTCCTTGTGCTTTGTCAGGTAGAGCACTGTGGACTCGATCTTCCTTTCGGCCTCGGGCGAAGTGGCCTTCATTCGCTTGATTCCGGCAATGACATGGGTCTTCTGGTTGTGGAAAAGACGGGTCAATGCGGAATCGACCCACTCACGGCCCTTGAGCGTTTCTTTGCCGTATTGTGCGGTCGCCAACTCATGAAGGTGTTCGGAGCAGTGATAGTAGTCGAGGACTTGTTTGGCGGTCGGAAAGATCTCCTTGGTGCGGTGGGAGCATACCCGATTTCTTAAACGGACTTTCGAGACGAGTGACCTTCTCTGTCTGCATAGCAGCGTCAATCGGCTCCTGGCGCACCAATGCGGCCCCGCAGGAGGAACCTTCAAACGCCTCGTGCCGTTATTGCGTCAGCACCCATGGTACCGGCTCCGCTTTACACAGCAAGCCAGCTGGCACAATCGTGCTGAGCGAGCCGTAAAAATTTGGGTATGCTCCCGGTGCGGTTCCAAATCCACGCCGCTCCGTCTGCGACCACGCACAGCCGAACCGAACGCTCGGGTACCAAACCTGCCTCTTTTATGGTCTGAAGTGCTGCGGCAAGCTCCTCATCCGTCCCGATCTGATGCCAACTGATCAGGTGAGACGTCTCGTGAGAGTCGATCAGGTAGAGCCGAAACCCTTTGATCTCCCGGTATTCCCCCTTGCCGCGCTTGGAATTTCGAGAGGACGGCTCCGGGCGGGTGGGAGCGTGAACCCCGTCGATTGCGAGCATCATGACTGGTCGGCGGTGTCGGTCCGCCTTGAGCGAGACGACTTTTTCTTGAACCTCCTCCTTGGTAGGACAGAGGTCGAGTATCCCGAGATTTCCCGCAATATCGTTTGTGCATTCATGGATTCGATGGGCGCTCAGGGTCTGTCCCGTAAACCGGCGGTACGTCTCCTCCGCCGTCTCAAAAGGGAGTTCGCTTGCGAGCCATGCGCCAAGATCGTCCACGTCATACTGATTGGTCTCTACCGAAAGCCCCAGGGCTTCATCCAAAGGGTAAAATCCCTCTTTGCAGTGGACGCAGTAAAAATACGGCCTCGAGAGGGCAAACTTGCCGTGGTGCGTCTCCACTTCCCGACGGCGTTTTCCTCGGCTTTTGAGCTTCGTTCCGCATTTTGGGCAATCACAATACTCCTGGTCCATCAGCTCCGCATGACTTCTATTCACAAAACCGAGCATCAACTGACCCAGCAGGTCGGGTTTATGGTCGGTTATGGCGCGCGTCATGTCCCAGAGCTTCTCCATACGACACCCTTCTTCCATCTTGTCCAAAAGTTTGTCCAGGAACCCGAAGAGATCGGCTCTCCAGTCGCTTCCTGCCTGTGCACTGCTTTTCGATTTCGTGGGAAAGGCCAGAACCTGCATGCTCTTCTCCTTTGTGTCCGGTGTGTCCGGTTTCCCACGATCGCTTATCTTAAGATGTCTATAATGTCCAGAACTTTCGGCTGTCTCTTCAGTGTATTACTGATCTATTCAAGAATAGTTCTTCTATTAACAATCAGGGAATGCACCCCTTACGTAGTTGGGGCACGCTCTAGATCCTTTGCACATCCGCGATTCTCCTTTACACAAGAGGCTGACACAAAGCGGGAGATCGCGGAATGGGTAAAGTCTCACTTCCTTCTTAGCGCGTAAGGAGTCACGTAAGCGTTCGGTGAACCGCATCTGTGGCTGTGATTTCGCATGTGTGATGATCTCGTGCAGATGATGAGGTTGGCACGCGATTGAGTGCGCCACGAACAATCAGGTCGAGAGAGGGATTGCCCTTCCCCGAACACGTACATCCAAGGAATTACTTGTAGACATCCCCTCTATGATCGATTTCGTACACCAGAAGGACATTTTCTTCCTTGTCGATGCGGAAGATGACTCTTACTTTTCCCAACCGCATACGCAAAAAGCCCTTCCATTCACCCTCAAGCCTTTTCACATCCAGTTCTTTGAAGGGAATGATTCCTTGCGCCTCAATCGTGCTGACAAGGAACTTGAGCTTGAGCCGTATTCTCTCTTTGTCTTTTTCTTCGAGCTTTTCGAGAAATTTGACGGCCCTGCTATGGAATCGGACTCTCATCCTTTCACCCAATCGGTCATATCGGTGAAGTCATCCGGCCTATAATCGACCGGAGAACCAATCCTGGTCCGGATTTCATCCAGTTCCCTTTTGGAGACGTGGGGAATCAGGATTTCACACAAGCCCAACCGCTCCTCCCGGAGCACTTCACGGATGCTTTCTTTGATCAACTTTTTGAGATCATCCTGCGCCATCGTCTCTTCCATTTTCCTCGTCCTGTGCCTTGTTGAAGGGACCCGATAAGGAGCTTCCAGATCGGGATCAAAAATGAATTCACACATGCAATCAAAATCATAGTCGCGTAAGGGACTGGTGGTCAAGGTGGATTCTGTTTAGCAGCTTGATGCCTCAGATCCCCCGACCACTTTCCCAAAGCTTTCTGTAAACCGGAGGAACCCCGCCGGTTTTTGCAGATTTTTGCCGGACTGACGCCAGACAGAAAGTGAGGCTATCTTACCGATACGAGGAATCATCATCCCGCCCAAGGCCAGCCATTGTTAGCTGAGCGCCTCTTGCGCACTTTCTTCGATCGATTGCCCCAAGTCTTCTCGACAATGCTGCATTTGCTATTCTTGCTTCCGAAACGAGAAGCATTCCGATCTCTGTTTTTCCTGCCGAGCAGTGTCTGTAAGCTCAGTCTTCACATATCCTGGAAAACTGAGCTAATACATTGGCCTATTTAAGTTGAAGTCTTTAATCTGTCGAGATACTGGGTGATTTCCTCTTTATGTAAATTGACATACCCACAACTTGGAGTTGTTCCGCATTTCCGGCATGTGATGTCATAGGCGGAGTTTATGGTGCGACATTCGGGACACGAGTAATGCTCGACCATTTCCGTATACCATTTTTCATAACCGATTTCCATGATGCGTTCCTGAGACTTCCACAGCTCGATTCGATGCGGCGCCTGGACTTGAAACGCTTTCAATTCGGAACAAGGATATTCCGAACATTCGCCGCAGAAATCTATGCCCTTTTCAGCCGCGCATTTTGACATGATGCAATTTTCATTGCAGTAAAAACATCGTTTTTCTGACCGGCAACCATGGCATTCCAATTCTTCAACCGGGCGTTGGATACGTCCAGCAATCTTTGTAAGCCTTTCCGGATCTTCATTGGTTCCTATGTATACGGTACACGCGGGACAAAACAACCCGCAGACAGCGGCCAGTCCTTTATCCGCCATAGAAGTGTTTTTCCCATTCCTATCCATCGTCTTATACCTCCATCACACGTCCATGTTGAAGGAAATCCGGTCAAATATCATACACCGGCTTAGGCTTGCTCCCATCTCTTTTCTGTCGATCCATGAAGCGAGAGACAATGTTACAAAATAACCTGCTTGCGTATCGGGTTCTTCAGACCTCAGATTTCCTCTAAAGGATTCCAATATAGACACGTTCACTCTGGCCTTTACGGCACAGGTCAACCGGAACAATCGGCCTGAAGAGAGGAAAAAATTCATGCAAACGATAATCCTGTGAAAGGACGGCGGTCAAGGGGAATGTAACGCCATGTTATACCCATCCTCGGCATGCTGGAAGAAACCTGCTTGACACGGTTTCATCATGGCGCTATAAATGGTCCTACCATTATGATGATTCGATCATTTCATGCCGGGCGACGGAAGCAGGCGCCGTAGCGCCCATCGAATGCGCCCGGCGACTGAATTCCGGCAACGGGCCACTCACGGGGAGCGGATAATCCTGATGTTCCGTAAAGCAAGCCAGAGAAGAGTGTTTCAGGATGTGGTCCATCAGATTCAGGAGGCCATAGTCGATGGCCGTCTGAAGCAGGGGGAAAGGCTGCCCGCGGAGCGCGAAATGGTGGAGATGTTCCAGACCGGGCGCGGCACTCTGCGCGAAGCCCTGCGAGTGCTCGAACAAAAAGGGCTCATCGAAATTCGGCTCGGCGTGACCGGCGGGGCCGTGGTCAAGGGCGTGGGATCGGAACAAATCAACGAGAACCTGGCCCTGCTCCTCCAGACTCAGCAGGTCTCCCTGGATCATCTCGCCGAATTTCGCGTGGGGATCGAAGGGCACGTCTCGGCCCTCGCCGCCCTCCGCGCCAAGCCTTCGGACGTGCTGGAACTGAAGGAAATTGCAGCGGAGGCGGAAACCTGCTGCGACCGGACGGCAACCCACCGAAACGACCTCATCCGCGCGGATGAACGGTTTCACATGACGCTCGCCCGCATCAGCAGGAACCCCCTTTACACGTACATCCTGGAGACGGTGCACGACAATATCCACCGTTACTACGACAGGTACCTCTCCATGGAAGAGGGCGAACTGAGGGAAAACTACCGGGATCTTTGCAGCATGGCCGAGGCCGTCGAGAACGGAGACGCTGAAGAAGCGCGAAGACTCGCGCAGGATCACGTGCAGCGCTTCTATCGCTATATGAAAAATCGGGAAGAAACCATAACGGGACCCGCGGCCAAGAGCGAGCCGGGCTAAGAGAAAGGAAAGCATTCGATGGAAAATAGCGCCCATTCTTGCTTGAATCCCGAAGAGGCGGAACGCATCCTCAAAGAGTCGCTGTTTCTCGCGGAGAAATGGCAGAACAGAGCCACAGAGCTCCTGACCCACGAGGAGAAAGTTATCCAGCAGCGCCTCATGCGCCTTCTCAATCATCCGACCGACAAGGCGGTCCTCACGCGGTTGATCGATCAAAGCTTCAGGTCGGCGGACAACCGGCGGGTTGCAGACCAGGTGTGCTGGCTTCTCAAGAAGTACGGCATTCCATCCTATTTCCCTCTCTCCGAGAGGTTTCTTGCCCAACTGTTCTGTCTGGCGGGGCGGATGGTCCCCGACTGGGCGGTGCCCAAGATGGTCGAAAAGATGCGATCCGACAGCAGCCGCACCATCATCCACGGCGAACCGGATGCTTTTCGGGCTCACATGGCAAAGCGGAAGGCCGAAGGGGTCAGGATGAACATCAACCATCTCGGCGAAGCCGTGCTCGGCGAAACGGAAGCTCTCAACCGGCTTGAGAAGTACGTGGAAACCCTGGAGTCCTCCGATGTCGAGTACGTATCCGTCAAGATATCCACCATCTATTCGCAAATCTCCTCCATCGGGATCGATCATTCGGTAGCCATTCTCAAGGAGCGTCTCTCCCGGCTCTACCGCACAGCGAGGGACCACCACTTCACCCGCGCCGACGGCGGCCGCGTTCCCAAATTCGTGAATCTGGACATGGAGGAATACCGGGATCTCGACATCACCACCGATGCTTTCAAACGGACGCTCGACCTGGAGGAGTTCAAGAATCATTCGGCGGGCATCGTGCTCCAGGCCTACCTTCCCGACGCGCACGCAATCCAGCGGGATCTCACCGCCTGGGCGCAAAAGCGAGTGGACGCGGGCGGCAGCCCCGTCAAGCTCCGCATCGTCAAAGGTGCCAACATGGAAATGGAGCAGGTTGAATCCTCCATCCACAACTGGCCCCTCGCTCCCTACGACAACAAGCGCGACGTCGACGCCAACTACAAGCGAATGGTGCAATTTGGCATGCGCCCGGAAAACATTCGTGCAGTCAACCTGGGCGTCGCCTCTCACAACCTCTTCGACGTCGCCCACGCTTTCCAGCTTGCCGCGCACTACGGAGTCGCCCAACATTTTGTCTTCGAGATGCTGGAAGGCATGGCCGACCACGTGCGAAGGGCCGTTCAGGAAACGGCGGGCGCCGTCCTCCTCTACGCCCCGGTGGCGGCAAAGGAGCAGTTCATCAATGCCATCGGATATCTGGTGAGGCGGCTCGACGAGAACACCTCCCCGGAGAATTTTCTGCGCTACGCGCCGAACCTGAGAACCGGGACGAAGGAATGGGGATTTCTGCGAGAGCAGTTCATCGAGGCGTATCGGCACAAGGACCGGCCCCGCACGACTCCGCACCGGACGCAAAACCGCCTGACGGAGACCTTTCCGAAGAGAATGGGAACGTTCCACAAGGGTGAATTTCAAAACGAACCCGATACGGACTGGGCGCTCGCTCCCAACCGGAAATGGGCCGAAGCCATTCGGGCGAAATGGAAAAAGAGTCCCGAAGACCCGCCCATGGAGATCCCGTTGGTGATAGCCGGGAGCGAAATCTATGAAGGGAGGAAACTTCGCGACTGCTTTGACCCATCTCAGTACGGGGACAGGGTGATCGTCGCCCGTTACGCCATGGCGAACGACGAGGATGCGGAGCTTGCCGCGGTTACGGCCGGATCGGACCCGGACGGATGGGGACGCACGATGCAGCGGGAGCGCCACTCCGTGCTCTCGAAGGTTGCCATGGAACTGCGAAAGGCGCGAGGAGACCTCATCGGAGCGGCTGTTGCCGACACCGGAAAGATATTTACTGAAGCCGACGTAGAAGTATCCGAAGCCGTTGATTTTGCAGAATTCTATCCCCACTCCGTCAGGGCTTTCACGGAACTTGCCGGCGTCAAAGCTGGCGGGAAGGGCGTTGTGCTCGTCATATCCCCCTGGAATTTCCCCGTAGCCATTCCCTGTGGAGGCATCGTCGCCGCGCTTGCGGCCGGAAACCGGGTGATATTCAAACCCGCGTCGGATGCGGTGGCCACGGCCTGGGTGCTCTGCCAGTGTTTCTGGAGAGCGGGTGTATCGAAAAACGTCCTTCAGTTCGTCCCGTGTTCCGGTTCGGGAACGGGAACGAAGCTGACCGCACATCCCGCTGTCGATGCCGTTATACTTACCGGTGGGACGGACACGGGTTTAAAGATCCTCGGGCAAAGACCGGACGTCCTCCTCAACGCGGAAACCGGTGGCAAGAATGCAACCATCGTCACTTCCATGTCGGATCGCGACCAGGCCATCAAGAACGTCGTCTATTCCGCTTTTGGAAACTGCGGCCAGAAGTGTTCGGCCACCTCGCTTCTCATCCTCGAACGGGAAGTCTATGAGGACGACGCGTTCCGCGATCAACTCGTGGATGCATCGGCGAGTCTCGACGTGGGTTCGGCATGGGACTTCGAAAACCGGATGGGCCCGATGATCCGCCCGCCCTCGGGTGATCTGAAAAACGCCCTGACGCGCCTCGAACCCGGCGAATCGTGGGCGCTCCAGCCGCGAAACATCGGCGGGAACCCGCACATCTGGAGTCCGGGGATCAAGTGGAACGTTCAACCCGGTTCGTACACGCACGCCACCGAATTCTTCGGCCCCGTGTTGGCCGTTATGTGCGCGGAAGACCTTGATCGGGCCATCGAACTCACCAACATGACGGGTTACGGGCTCACATCGGGACTGGAGAGCCTCGATGCGCGCGAGCAGGAGTGTTGGAAAGAAAAGATCCGTGCGGGAAATCTCTACATCAACCGCGGTACCACGGGAGCCGTCACCCTTCGGCAGCCCTTCGGGGGCATGGAAAAATCCGTCCTCGGCTCCGGGATGAAGACCGGGGGACCCGACTACGTGACTCAGTTCATGAATTTTGAAGAAACCGCATTCCCCTGGACGGGTCCCATTGAAAAGGACCATGCTCTTCTTCGGCTGGCCCAGGAATGGAATCAGAAGATCAACTGGGGAGAATTCGATTCGCGAAAGGAAGACATGGAGAAAACCGTCCGGGCCATCAAGAGCTACCTTTTCAGATATGAACGGGACTTTGCCGGCGGCAGGGATTTTTTCCATCTCCGCGGCCAGGACAACTTTTTCCGGTATCTTCCGGTGGGCGTTGTGGTAGTGAGGCTGCACGAACGGGACAACCTGTTTGAAACCCTGGCCCGGATCGCCGCAACAAAAATCTCCGGCTGCGAACTGCGGGTGAGCGTTCCGCCCAACCTTTCCGGTCCTACCTTTGAATTTCTCCATGAGAAGGAAGGGATGAAAATCCTTGGAGAAGCGCCGATCGTGGTGCAGACCGACCGCGAACTCATCGGGGCGATGCCGAAGGTGAACCGTATCCGCTATGCGGCTCCCGACCGGGTTCCACCGGAAGTCTTCCGCGCTGCAGCGGACACGGGATTTTACATATCCAGGACACCCGTCATGATGGAAGGAAGAATCGAACTCTTGCAGTATTTCTTGCAGCAAAGCATCTGCGACACGTATCACCGGTACGGCAATCTCGGGGAACGGACGATCCTTTGAAGGGATTTTCAGGCATGCCCGTGTTGCGCAAGTTCTTGGTTGAGATCGGCAGGGGCTTCGATCACGATACTCTGGAAGAGATCATTCGGACTCTGGCGCAGTCTGACCCAAACGCTCCATCACCTTCATAAAGACAAAGGCGTCAACTATTTGGATGCCGTGGAAGGATTTCAACTTATTCAGATGGCTGTCGTCCGAGACGATAAAATCCGCTTCGGCTTCCAGCGCGCACGCCAGGAACATGTTGTCGCTGGGATCGTCTTCAATGGCATCGACTTGTATGCCACCTCGGGTCAGGATGGAAGCAGTGATTAGGCTTTTTAGAAACGATTCGACTTCGCTCAAAGAAATGTCCCTCCTTTTGAGAAGGGTTTGGATCTTGGAGGAGCGCAGGACTCGAAATGCCTCCCGGCTGGTCTCGGGAGAGAAGGCCAGTTCTATTTTGTCATCGCGTTCATGGCGGAGGATCTGCGCTGCCAGGCCTTTGGGAGAGAGAATGGCGCTGATGAGCACGTTCGTATCGAGTACCGCCCGTATCATTGTTTCCTGGCCTCTTCCACGGCCTCTTTGATCGTGTTCTCAATCACGTTGGGGTTTTCCTCATCCATCTTGCCCCAGATTTCGTCCAAAGCTGCGTAAGCGGCTTTCTGTTCTTTGCTGGAACGTCGTCGTCCTTCTCTCTCCTCGGAACCGACAACTTCGGCCGGACGGATAACGATCCGCCCGCCTTCAACGTCCGCCTGAACGTAATCCCCTACCGTGAGCCCCAGTCTTTTTCTGAGAGTTCGAGGTATGGTCAGTTGGAAATTGCGCCGTACCTTGATAAGTTCCATCTTGTCGGCCTCCCTTGCGCCACTTGTTGTTTTGGATAATTTCGTAAATTCCCAATTCCTTATATTACTTACTAGAATATCATGTGGAGAATCCTTGTCAATCTTCCCCTCCGGAGCACCGCGCGATCGATGCAGCCAGCCATCGCCGACGCCCGTCATGATGGAAGGAAGGATCGAACTCTTGCAGTATTTCTTGCAGCAAAGCATCTGCGACACGTATCACCGGTACGGCAATCTTGGGGAACGGTCGATCCTCTAGAGTCCATGATGCCCCCTCACCCCAACCCACTCCTTCGTTCCGGGGGAGTGGGTGCGTTCTTTCCACACTACGTCAACAACATTGAGGGGGATGGCAGCGTCATGCAAATCTATCTGCCCGCGGCAGGCCGATATCCGTCGGCTGAGTGAGATCTACGGATGTTGCGGATGCAGAAGGAGAAACTCGCGCCCTTGCGCTCCGGATCAATATGAGTTTTCCCGAGTCTAATGGTCTGAATAGAACGGGCAGGCTGAGTTGTGCCGCACTGTGCGTTGTGGTGAATGCAGGGTTGTATTGCGCCTGGGCGCATCGGTTGCGTTGCGGAGATTATTTTCGTTTCCCCATTTGCATTCGAAAAATGATCCTTATATTGAAGTCCGGAGCCGCTCTAATGAATGGGTTACGAATATCTTAAACTTGCACACAATGAGGAGATGACACAATGACTGAGAGACGGGAACAATGCACATGCACCAAGTGCGGCAACGAGGCTGAGATGATTGTGACGTGCGAACTGGTCGATATTGAAGAAGCACCCGGTACGGTGAAGAAGAAAGAGAAACAGACCAGGGTGTGCACGGTTTGCGGCAATGAAGCGGACATGATCATCGATTTCGGAGACTGACGAAACTCACGCCCCTGAACCGGGTTTTCCGCGCATCCGGGCATGAATGCCCGGATGCGCTGAGTGGGGAGCATTACCAGTTTTGTAACCGTTCACGGGGGGGGCGACTAATTGACCAGGGAAGGCATCGGCATTCCCTTGAAGGCGGCTTCCATGAGCTCTGAGAGGAAGTGAAAAGGGTTCCTTCCCTGAACGCGGCAGGTTCGAGTAA
>Ga0209749_1002524_pt1 | contig 11761 bp, 7 predicted proteins | sample EPASupsiteSAE347_FD_187267 | JGI IMG/M metagenome (GOLD analysis project Ga0209749, IMG submission 187267) | Bioremediated contaminated groundwater from EPA Superfund site, New Mexico - Sample SAE3-47 (SPAdes) (version 2) | ecosystem: Environmental > Aquatic > Deep subsurface > Groundwater >... | reverse complement strand
AGAATATTCATTTCAGGATGCAAAATTTTAAATTCTTAATTAATTCAATATCTCAATGACGATTGTATGACTATGAATGACGAAATTGATAACTACTATCTCTGTGGCCTCTGTGATGAAAAAAGGAATTTAGATGAAAATTGACCTGATTGTCGGCGCCCGGCCGAATTATATGAAAGCCGCCCCGGTTTACCGGGCTTTGAAAAAATATCCGGAAAAATTCAAGGTTCGCCTGGTGCATACCGGTCAGCATTACGATGAGAAAATGTCGCATATCTTTTTCCGTGAACTGGAACTGCCCCAGCCGGATATTTATCTCGGTGTCGGTTCCGGCCGGCACGGTGAACAGACCGGCAAGATCATGATCGAGTATGAAAAGTCTATTCTTGATAATAAACCGGATTTAGTATTAGTCGCCGGGGATGTCAATTCGACGATGGCGTGTTCGCTGGTAGCCGCTAAAATGCATATTAAAGTTGGTCATATCGAAGGCGGGCTCCGCAGTCGCGACTGGTCGATGCCGGAAGAAATTAATCGCGTTGTCACAGATCGGATCGCGGATTATTTATTCACGACCAGTATAGATGCCGATGAGAATCTGCGGGCGGAAGGCGTTGCACCGGATAAAATTCATTTTGTCGGCAACACTATGATCGATTCGCTGAATTATTACCTGCCGAAAGCCGGGCGGCTGAATTTGAGTGACAAATATCCAATCGAAGAGCACAAATTTATTCTGGTAACGCTTCATCGGCCATCCAATGTCGATGACGATCAAACCTTGCATGAATTGATGCGGGTTTTATGCCAGATACAGGAGCGTCTGCCGGTCATTTTCCCGATGCATCCGCGCACCCGTAAAATGCTGGCGGAGTTCGGGCTGAATGGCGAATTGGAAAATGCCAGGAACCTGATTATCACCGAACCGCTCGGTTATAGGGAGTTTCTCAAATTGGAATCGACGGCCTTTCTGGTGTTGACCGACTCCGGCGGAGTGCAGGAAGAGACAACTGCCCTGGGAATTCCGTGCCTGACATTGCGCGAAAATACGGAGCGCCCGGTCACGATCTGGGAAGGAACCAACGAATTGGTCGGTTCTGATCCGCAGAAGGTTTTAGAGCGAACTAATGCTATTCTCAACGGTGAACGCAAGGTCGGTAAAATCCCGAAATATTGGGACGGTCAGGCCGCTGAAAGGCTTGTCGAAGTGCTGCTCGGATAATTATCCGGATTTATTTACTATCATAAAATAAAAATGACACGGTGTTACCGTGTCATTTTTATATAAGCGATTACTGTTCTAACATCCAGTGTCAGCCTTCGTGCCCACCGACACCCACATCTGCATTGGCGATGCCGCTGTACGCTCTTGTTAGGTGGCATTATGACTTGTGCTGCGCCTTTGCCAGGTATCCACCTGTCACGCCGGCGACTAGGTAGACCAGCATTGCTACAATGTCCACCCAGCCAAATCCGCCGCACGCCAGGAACACCAGCGTTAGCACCGCTGGCACCGCTCCCACAATCAGACCGCTAACCAAGTGTTTTTGTTCGCTCCCTTTCGCTATAGCCCAAGCACGCCACACCACCAGCAGGCCAACAATGACGATCAGTCCCACCTGCAATAGCCAGCAACCTGTATACATTGTGGCTATCTTCTGGCTGATTTGCTCACTGATGGCGGCTGAGCCTTGCCTCTGGGATCCCATTTCGAAGGCCAGCTGGAAGGCAAAGACAAACGCGGGAATCATATAGAGTGCAAAACCGATGAACCAAGCCAATAGCCCATTCAGCAAAGCCTTGCCTCGAGAGATATTCATTCTATTTTCTCCTTTCGTGTTTCTATTCTCTGTTGTAGAGTCAGTCTATGCGCCGCCAAACCTATTCTTTAGGTTTAATCACCCAGACATGTACATCTTTGGCTGAGACCGTGAATTTCAATGGCAGTATCTTACCGACGGCGGTAGCGGTCTGCGATAGGCTGTATGTCAATTCATTGAGTGCATAACTTCCGTCCTTGTTGACATTCAGATTCACGGCAACATTCTCGGTTTTATCACTGTGACTGAAAATAAATAGGATCAGGCCTTCCGGATTTTCCATGAGGCGGACTTCGACCGGGAATTCGCTGTTGCCGTCATGCGAAGTCGTGAACGGCCTTTGAATACCTGCCCAATTAACTAAGTTGACGATGAAACGGTTGTCGAATTTATTCCAGACGGGATGATTAGCGAGTGCCAGGAAAGTGCCCATCAGCAGAGTTTCGCCGCTACCGAATTGATTGGCGACCAGAGCCGCTGAACCGTCCTCCAGAGTAGCCAGAATTTTAGCGGAACTGTTGGGTGCGAGTTGCAGCGATTCGGCAAAGTAAGCGCCTTTGAGCAGATCGTTGACCTTGAGTCCCTGCAGGGCCGGGTGATTGGTGTCGGTAATTTTAACGTCGAAGGATTCGCCCATTCTTACTTTCGATTCGGTGGCACCGAAGACTTCGGCTAAACCCATCCCGGGAATCTGAGGCGCCGCGAAACCGCGTTCGTCGTTCCAGGCCAGGCGGGCTTCCGACAGAACTTTACCGCCATTGGCCACGAAGGCTTTCAAACCATCGGCGGCTTTCTGGGTGAACATCAGCGGATAGGGCACAATGATCAGTTTGAACTGGCTCAGGTCGCGGCTTTCCAGATCGCGCCGGTGAATGAAATCGACCGGGATATTGTTCTCGGCGAAAGTTCTATAATAGCTGATCAAGGAATTGCGGTGCATATCGCCGACGCCGCCATGCTGTTCGCCGCCGACCATCTGGGCCAGCGGATTATAGACGATCGCGACTTCGGCCGGATAAGGTTTCGAACTCAGGAACAGATCCTTATTGTCAGTAATAATCCTGGCAGTTTCACCGGCTTTCTGGGCGCGTTCGGTTACGGAACCATCCAGGTTGACCAAACCATAGCCACCCGATTCATAACCGGACGACATCGGATAATAGGCATAAATGTTAATAGCTTTCGCGCCGCGCGAAATCACCGACCACATCCAGGTTTTATGATCGGAAGGCGTGATCGGATTGCCGACATTCAGTCCGATGGTGCCTTTGCCGGCCTGCATTTCGCCGACGTAAAAGCCGCCGTTTTGCCAGTTGGCCGAACGCGTGAAATCGACCGCGACCATGAATTTCCAGTATTCCCAGTGAGTCTTAGGATTGTTGTGTTTGGGATAAAGCGATGTCCCGTAATAATCGATCTGCTGAGCCATGTAAAAATCGTCGGTAGCGCCATAACCATTATAGGGTGAATAAAATATGGATGGCACGGCGGCATGTGAAGTGATCACATGAGATTTATCGACGAACCGGATGGCGTCGTAGCGCATTTTCAGATCGCCGGCTAATTTATCGTAGATGAAATTCTTCCAGTCGATAAAGTCGGTATAGCTCAGGATCGTGCCGAAACGCGGCGGCTGGACTTCATCCCACTTTTCAAAGTTGCGGTACCAGGCTGTATTCAGGGCTTCCAATGAACCATATTTGGCCTGAAGCCACTGCCGGAAAACTTGCAAGGTGCTGGGGCAAAAACAGAACTGCGCATCCGGAACGTAGTCGATGTAAGCCCAGTTGACGATCAGCGGTTCGCTCCACAGATCCCAGCCGTAAAAGTTCGGATACTCGTTGGCGACTTTGGCGCTTTCATGCAGGAAATTTTCAACAGCCTGACGAACACCGGCGTGATCGGTGCAATAACCGGGCGCGGCCTGCGAATGAACCTTAGCGCCGTTCTGGGCTTCGTATTCGCTGTCAGTAAATTTCTTGCCAACCCAGTCCGGGGCTGAATCAAGATACAATTGAATGAAGACTTTCAAGCCGACTTCATCGGCCAGGCGGCAGAGCAGGCGTAGGTTTTCGAAATGGTATTCACCGCGCCGTGGTTCGCAATGGGCCCATTCGACCCAGGTCCGCACGGTATTGAAACCGAGATCTTTGATCTGCTGTAAATCCTGACGCCACTCGTTTTCCGAATTTTCCGTAATCTCCGAAAGCATCGGAGCACGGGCTTTCCCGCCGCTGTACCAGGTGGAAACCAGAATGAAATCCGGCGTGAATTGAGTTTTCGCGGTGGGATAATTTATCGTGTGCCAGTTGCTTTTTTTACTACAGCCGCTTAAAAGTAAGGCCGCCGTCAGAAAACTGATCAGGTATTTGGATCGCATGGTATCTCCGGTTTTTAGTTTAAAGTTCATAGTTCACGGTTTTAAGGTTTTAATTCTTGCTTCAGACTCCGGCAATCCGTTTTTTATATTCGGCCAGAGCTTCGGAAAGCCGTTCGCGGGCGGTCGTGTCGCCCGGAACATTGTGCGACGGATGAATATAGAGTTTGACACCACGGTCGGCCAGGATTTCAGCCACGGTCGTAACTGTCATCCAAACGGCCGTGACGAAAGCCATCGTCGAGATCGGGCCGATTTTATCGAAATGATTTTTCAGCGGCACACAGGCGTCCTGGATGGGTACGCAGGTGTCGACGATAATATCGGCCAGATCGAAAATGGTTTTACCACTCGAATGACGGGTCTGCTTGCCTTTGGCTTCGCTGGCGGAGCCGAATACGATCAGTTTCATAGCGTGCTTTTTGGCTTCCAGGGCAACGTCGATATTGACGGCGTTGATGCCGGTATGCGAGAAAATCCACATGCAATCCTGCGGATTGAAATTGTAGCCTTTCATGATTTCCTGTCCGTAACCTTCGACTCTTTCTAAGAAGACGAAATCATGCACGTTCATACCGCCGACAATATTGGTAAAGAAGGTCAGAGGCAGTTCGATCATCGGGTGAAAACCGACGAATCCGCCGATCCGCGGATACATTTCTTCAATCGGGAGCGTCGCATGACCACAACCGAAGGTGTGTACCCAGTGGCCGGAACCAATCGTGTCCGCCATGGCTTCGGCGGCTTTGCGGATATTATCCATCTGCGTGTTTTCTATTTTGTCCATGACTTCATGGGCATTTGTTAACCATTCTTTTGCTAATGACATAACGAGTCTCCTTGAAAAAATTAAACTTTGATTGTTTTGGCAGTCCGACGCACCAGTGTGGAAAAGAGCACCAGCATCAACAAGGCGCTGCCTATGACTACCACGAGATAATATTTAATGCCGAAATTACTCGAGATAATTCCGACTAAATAATTTAAAAGAGTATTCCCAAACAACGCGATTACCAGTATGATACTGAAAGCCGTGCCGGCAAATTCGCTGAAAAGTGTTCCGGCGTAACCGTACAACACCGGGAATCCGGCCGAGAACCCAACTCCCATTAAAAACAGTCCGCAGGCGGCTGAAAACATGGTCGTTCCTTTGAAAAGGATTAGAGCGGCGATGATGATGATAACGATACTGGCAAATACCGCGTAATAATCCTTGATCTTTTTAAGGACAAAGCCGAGAATCAGGCGCGTTATGGTTATACTTACCATCATGAGTGAAAGGGCGAAGAGAGCTTTGTCGATTGACAGACCGGGCGCCCCTTGCGAAACCGGTTTGGTCAAATAGGTGGTCGACCAGTTATTGACCATGCCTTCCATTCCGCTCTCGAAAAAAAGCACAAAGCCGATCAGTAGAAGAATTGGATTTTTAAACAATCTGAGGCTTTGTTTTAAGGGAAAGCCTTGCTTGATTTTCGGTTCGGGAAATTTAATCGAGAGGAAGAAGATCACCGGAATAAGAATGAAGAGGCCGATCACCGTGATGACTGATTCCGTCGAGAAATATTTTGACATCAGGCCAACGATGTTGGGCATGCCCAGGGCACCGATTCCGTAAAAAACGCCCAGGAAACTCAGGCGTGAACCTTTTTCCTCGGCACTGATTTCAGAAACGAGGGCATTTGTGCCGCCGTTAATGACGCCACCGCCGAAGCCGATCAGGAAAAATGCAAATTGAATTGCCGATAAATTGTGAGCAAAAGGGATTATTTCAATTCCCAGTAATACTAAGAGCGTGCACAACGCCAGCAGGATTTTATAGCCGAAACGATCCACAATCGGACCGAAAACCAGTGAACCAAATAATATTCCGATTGGTAAAAGCGCCGCCAGCGAACCGACCTGGGTCTGATCCAGCGCGAATTTGGTAGTCAGAAAAGTGTTGATTGTTCCGAGGGAAATCATTACCATTCCGAAGATCAGCATTCCAAGGCAGGCTGACCAGAAGACTAAATTGCGATTGTACATATTACCTCAATGATAATTATTGCTTAGGTGGGATTGATCTGAAAATTTCCGAAATACGAGCAAGGCCTGTTTTCCGTTTAATGGGAATAGGTTTTATAACATTGCCAGACGGGCAGCACCGAACAAACCGGCGTCACTGCCCAGAGACGAAGCTGCGATCCGCACCTGTTTCATACTAATCGGCTGAGCCCATTTTTCGGCTTCTGCCCGGATTTTGTCAATAAACTGGGCCGCCGGACCAAATACGCCTCCTCCGAAAATAATCATTTCCGGGTTAAAAAGACTGACCAGATTGGCGGTAGCCATCCCCCACAACTTAATTGCCTGATCGAAAACTTTTTGAGCGAGTGGATCGTTGGCCGAAAAAGCCTCGAATACATCATAGGAATTAATATTTTCCGGAATGGGATTGCGAAGTAAACCGTAATAGTTTGGAGTATCATTGATATAATCTCTGGCGACGCGTGCCAGGCCTTCGCCGGAGGCATGATATTCGAAACATCCGAAACGGGAATATTCCGATCGAAATAGGGGAGTCAGAGTCATCCATCCGATCGCACCGGCAATATCGCTATGGCCGCGCAGAATTTTTCCATCAACCATAATACCGGCACCGATGCCGGTACCGACTGCCATAAAAATTGCGTTTTGACAACCGCGAGCTGAACCTAACCAGGTTTCTCCGAGAATGTAAGCTGCCCGGTCGCTGTCAATCTTTACCGGGATTTCCGGAATTATTTTTTGTAGTTCCTCCTGAAGAGGATAGTCCTTCCAACCGGTTATGTTCGGTGCCCAGACATGACCGGTTTGTGAATAATAGATACCTGGAACCGAGACTCCGATAGCACTGACGACTTGATTGTTTTTTTTGGCCAAAGAATGAAGCTTCTGGATTTGCTTTTGCAGGATTTCACTGACCAGAATGCCGCTTTTTCGGACTATTTCGACTTTTTCACGAATTAATATGGCTCCCTCACTTGAAATAAGTGCTGCCGAGGATTTAGTTCCCCCCAGATCAATTGCGATAACCGTCATAAATCCTCCTCTTTTTTTAAGCTTGAAAAAAAATATTCACGAAAGTCTTGCAATTTAAAATCCTTCTTATTATGTTATCGATAACATACGGGAATATACAAAATAAAAATTGAGAATTCAAATGTCAAAATAACAGAAACCTAATTTTTTTTGAGTGCAAAACACAAACAACTACTATGGATAATTTAGAAAAAATAGGCGCCAGGAAAATAAAAAAAACGACCTTACATGATATTGCCTTTAAAACCGGTGTTTCTGCAATGACTGTTTCAAGAGTTGTCAGCGGAAAGGGTATCGTAGCTGAATCTACCCGAAAAAAAATTCAGGATGCCGTCGAACAACTCGATTACAAACCCAATTTAATTGCCCGGATTTTATCAAGTCAACGCACCATGACAATCGGGATTCTCATTCCTAAAGTTCAACAGGTATTTTTGGATAACTACATTGCTCAGGTATTAAGTGGAGTAATGACAGTTGTCAAGCAGCAGAACTATCGCCTGATGATATACCCGATCGAAGAATATGAGAAATCAAAGAATATATACCTTGATATTGTTCGTAGTAAGCTACTTGATGGGCTTATTATGTTAAAACCAAGGATAAATGATCCCAATCTGGAGGCTTTATTCGATTCCGGTTTTCCAACCATTTTAATCAATCATCGTACTGATGACCCGAGGGTGAATTTTATCGATACAAAAAATATCGAAGGGGCTGCCATTGCAGTAAAGTATCTGTATGAGAAAGGATGTCAGCGCATTGCCTTTATTTCGGGTACTATAGAAGAAAGTAACGGGCTTGACCGGTTAGAAGGTTATCAAAATACAATGATCCAATTAGGATTGACTCTGAATCCTAATTGGATCATCGAAGCCGGCTTTGATGCGGGTAAGGCTTACCATGCGGTCGATGATCTGGTTAAAGGAGAAACAAGACCGGATGCCATCTTTTGTGCGGATGATTATATGGCGATTGCTGTTATTAAGCGTCTGATCGAACTTGAAATTGAGGTTCCGGATGATATTGCCGTCGTCGGGTTTAATAACATCGATTTAGCCAAGTATATCAGACCGGCATTGACGACAATCAGACAACCTTTATTGAGGATAGGAAAATTAGCGGCGGAGAGTCTGATTACTCTTATAGAACAAAGTTGCCAACCACCAATTCAGACTTTACTTGATTTCGAGCTTATAGTCCGGGAATCGGCTTAGTATTAAAATGAGAAACTGTCTTTTAAATGGCGATAAAAAATGTTAACGATAACACAGAGAAAACCTATCACCATCCTTGTAGAAAGTATTAGCGTTTCAAAGACTATAAATGGTTTTTTTCAACTTTTTTTAATGAGATAAATAAAGGAGGTCAAGAATGCAGAGAGTTAAACGAGTATTTTCATTTCTACTTATCAGTACTTTTTCAACTTTGCTGTTTGCTTCCGGAGGTAAGATTAGCGGTCGGATTATTGACGCTACTACTGGTGAGCCATTACCGGGCGCTAATGTAATCATCGAGAGCAAGTGGGAGTCCGATAAGATTGTTGAGATTACGAATAAACAGGGAGCTTCAGCTGACGCCGAAGGGTATTATTTCATTTTGAATGTAGATCCGGGCAGTTACAACATCAAAGCCACGATGATCGGCTATGCGCCTTTAGTTCAAACGCAGGTACGAGCGAATATGGATCGCACGATTACCGTCGATTTCAGTCTTAATTCCAGCGCCATTGAAATGAACGCAATAGAAGTCGTCGCTCAACGTGAAATAATACGTCCCGATGTATCCGGAACTCAGGAGATAATAACGACCGAAAGGCTTTCTGAGTCTCCTGTTATGCGCGTAGATGAATTTGTCGACAATATTAAAGGAGTCGAACTCGTTTCTGGCAGCGATGGGAATGGATTGAGCATTCGCGGTGGCGGCATCCGTGAGACGGATGTACGTGTCGATGGAATTTCAACCAGAGATCCGCGTTCGGATAATGCTTACCTATCGTTGAACTCCACTTCGGTGGCCGAATTGCAGGTATTGACCGGCGGTTTCGAAGCCAAATACGGTAGTTTTCGTTCCGGCCTCGTGAATGTGGTAACCAAGGAAGGCTCTCGGGATAAATATAGCATTTCATTAAAGGTGGATTATACCCCAAGAAACAGTTACAAGTTTTTTGGAACCAATCCCTGGAGCAATGATTCCTGGGTATATAAAGTCTTTTCCGATACCACCTTTGGATATACGGATGCAAACGGTGATTTTCACAGCTTTTGCATGGACGGTGTCACAGGTGTTCCGGATTCTTTACTGCCGGAGGGTTTTCCGACCGAATTAAAAACATTTCGAGGTTGGAATAGCACCAAAGAAGGGAAAAAAAATTATCCATCAATCGGGCTAAAAAGTATAACGAAATTAACAGCCGATCAAAAGCGGCGGCTTTGGCTCATCCAGCATCCGCAGTATCAATTTGCTAAAAAACCGGATGTTTATGCCGAAGGAACAATAACCGGACCCGTACCAGGCAAGTGGATTCCCTTGCTGGGGAATATTTTAGAGAAATCGACCTTCCTTCTGGGCGGCAAATATGAAGAGACTCAGTTCGCATTTCCGATCGGACCGCGTGACAGTTATCTGGATATCAATACCCAATTGAAAATTACGACCCAGTTGACTCCGAAGATGAAAATCACTTTAAACGGTCTGTATGCAAAGGTCGAGACCAATACCTCAAATTCTCCATCTTATATGGGCGGAGCATTGATCGATAACTCGAGCCGGTTCGGTTTCCTTTCCAGCACTCAGCAGTCTACCTACCTGCAAGCAAAAATTTTAGGCAGTGGGGATGGCTATTTAAATATGTATAATAAAAGCAGGTTACTCTATTATGATCAACGCTGGTTGATGGGTGGATTGAAGTTCAGTCATGCTATTTCCTCACGGGCCTTTCAGACGCTGGAGTTACAATTTGCCTATCAGGATAACGAAATTCACTCCTTTGCGGCCGATACTTCTGAAGCAGATGCCAGAATCAGGATCGATTCGACCTATTCGGTCTATAACTATCCGACGATCGGAACTCCGAACAGCTCGACAAATTTCTGTAAGGATTTATCAGATCTGTTTACAATCTATGGCGGACTTCAACAGGCGGATTCCTCCTATTCCTGGACTTTTGATGTCAATTATAACCTGACAGCCCAGGTCGGTCATAATCATCAGTTCGAAACTGGTATTAACTTCAGATATGGTTTTTTGCATATAAATTCCGGCACCTGGCAACAAGCGGAAAAAATGTGGACGCCCGATACCTGGCAGTACATGACAGTAACGCCGATCGAGCTGGGAGTTTATCTGCAGGATAAGTTGGAATTTCAGGGCATGATTGCCAATGTCGGTGTACGTGGTGATTATTTCACACCGCATAAAGACGCTTATACTGTTGATCTTCCGATGGATGAAGATTATGCCAATTTTTATAACCTGGTTTATCAGTATTTGCCGGGCGCCTGGGGCTCATGGGAACGCTGGGTAAAATTCCGGGAATTGCTTGACGATCCGAACGGCTGGCCAAAGAAGAAATACAACGGTCAGTTTGTGGTTTCGCCGCGTTTGGGAATCTCCTTCCCGGTGACGGTCAGCAGTAAACTCTATTTCAATTACGGCCATTTTTACCAGCGTCCCAATGTGACATTTCTTTATAACATGATAATTACCGACAGCTACTGCATTGTACCTTCGGTCGATCTCGAAATGGCCAAGACGGTTTCATATGAATGTGGGTTCGAACAGCGTTTCCTGAAGAGTTTCCTTATCAATCTGTCTTTGTATTACAAAGATGTTAAAAATGAGCCGCTCTCACGCACCTACGTGGATTACTGGCAGCAGTACAGTCTGAGTCGTTACTCCGGAGACTCTTTTGCGGATACCCGCGGCGCCGAGTTACGACTTGAAAAAAATATCGGTCGTTTCATGACCTTCTGGGCAAATTTCGAATATATGTTGCAGAGTTGGGGGAGAACCGGATATTCGACAATCTATGAGAATAAAGTAATTCAGAGTGATGTGGAACGCGATGCGAATGTTTCTACAACCGAGGTTGCCCCCAAAGGAAATCTGACTCTGAATCTTCATACGCCGGCGAACTGGGGTGTCCGAGTATTAGGTGTTAAACCCCTGAGTCGGATTTATCTGAACTTTATGTACGATTGGGAAGATGGAGGTAAAATTCCAATCATCATGGATCCAATTACACTAATATGGAAAAGGATAGATGCCGTTGATTATACCAACCTGGATTTACGTTTTTCGAAAGTTTTCAAGATTAGCGGAATCGATGTCGAATTCGTGGCGACGATCTTCAATGCTTTAAATCAGAAGCGGTTAAATATAAGCGGAATGAGTGTCACCCAGTATAACCGATATAAGGATTCGTTGCATTTACCCTGGGAAAGCGGCGATCAGCACGGCCATGATAAATGGGGTCAATACAATAAAGATCATATAATCGGAA
>Ga0209749_1002523_pt1 | contig 11763 bp, 17 predicted proteins | sample EPASupsiteSAE347_FD_187267 | JGI IMG/M metagenome (GOLD analysis project Ga0209749, IMG submission 187267) | Bioremediated contaminated groundwater from EPA Superfund site, New Mexico - Sample SAE3-47 (SPAdes) (version 2) | ecosystem: Environmental > Aquatic > Deep subsurface > Groundwater >... | reverse complement strand
ACTTGGACGGGACTGCGCAACTTCCTTCGGCCGTTCCGGGGCGTCCACAAGAAATACCTCGCACAGTACGTTACCATGTTCCAGTGGGCACACAATCTCAAGCGAGTGACCGATCAATTCCTAAGAGCTCTCATGGTTCCTCGCTTCATCTATTTGCCCATATGAGCGGAAAAGGTTTGCTCAGCTGAAGATCACAAGCCCTCAGGTCCAAAATCTCCTGTACCCTGGCGCCGGTATTGAACATCGTCGCCAAAAGAGCATAATCTCGCCGCCCCTTGGGAGTGGTCTGGTCAATAACGGATAAAATCCTCTGAATTTCGTCATACTCCAGGTAGTCAGTCACCCTCGAACCTGTTCTTTTGAACGGGATTCCAAGGATTCGCTGGGCCTGTTCCAGACGGTCGGGATGTTGAGCGGCAACAAACCGGAAGAAGGAATGAAGTGCGGAGAGCCTGATGTTTCGAGTAGAGGCACTGTTCTTGCGCTCTACTTCCAGGTGTACGAGGAAGGCCTGAATCTCTTGAGGCCCCAGGTCTGGCAGGTCCAACGAAGAGACCGGGCGGTTTTTATGCAAAGCGAGGAATCTCAGCAATAACACCAGACTATCTCGATAGCTTTGGATCGTGTGCGGGCTCATGCCCCGCAGGGCGAAAAGATGGCTGCCAAAAAAGCTTTGCAGCAACGATGCAAGAAGGTTGGGTCGGTTGGCTTTCATTGCACACCTCCTTCAGACCTCTTGAATCAAGGCTCCATAGTGGGCTGCAAATAAGGAGCTGGCTACACTGGCCAAGGGTTCGATGAATCGCAGATAGTGGTACGTAGAGAGTACCGAAACATGGCCCATGTAGGCAGCCAGGAAAGGGAGCTTTGCTTGAACATTGACGCCGTCACTGTACCAGCGCAGAAGAGCGTTGACTGCGAAACTGAAGCGGAAGTCGTGGATACGCGGCAGACTACCGTCTGGTCTTTTGATTCCAGCGAGCTTGAAAAGCATGTGCAGGTTCAATCTCAGCCGGGTACCGCTGTATGCTCGTCCGCCGCAATAGGGATTCGAGATTAAGGGAGAATCGTCAGGCAGGCGAGGGTGAAACGATTTGTGCTTTTCCAAAAACGCTTCGACCTCCATTGCCACATCGCTTGGCAAAGGCAGAATCCGTGACTTGTAAAACTTGGAGGAATGAATCGTGAGCGTTTGCTCCGCAGTGTTGTAATCGGTTCTGGTCAACCGAAGCAGTTCCCCTCTGCGAAGACCGGTGGTGGAGAGGAGAACGATCGCCAGGCGAGTTGCTGCTGCCCGCAAAGGGGATCTGACGCAAACGGGTATGGAGCCGCTGTGTTGGAGAAGCCTTGCGACCTCGATGTCCGAGAAGATGTAGGGGCGTGCCGGTGCACTGGCCTTTGGGAATTGAGAGGTATCCGGTACGAAGCAGGTTGGAGCGCTACGTCGCCGGTAGAGGCAAAAGTGGTAGACGGTACGCATGCGAGCAAGCTTGGTAGTGGCACACACCGTTTCCATCGTCTGGCACCACTGCCCGAAAGTCTCCGCGGTGAGATCCGCGGAAGGCTTTTCGAGCTTACACAAGAACCGATCCAGATAGAGCAGGCTGATCGATTGGGTCTGGAAACGACGCCCCAAGGCCTGCTTAAGGGAGACATAGCTCACAAGATCGGCTGCTATCGAGGATTGAAAGGATTCGCTTGTTATCATGACCGCACCTCCATTTCCATCTCGGAGAGTACCGGTACATGGAGTGCAACCTCCCGTAGATCCTCGGTTGTGAGCCGAATATAGACACCTGTGCTTTCTGGTGTTCGGTGCCCCAAAAGATCACCCACTGTCTTCAATGGCAGGCCCTGGCGAAACAGATGGAGAGCATAAGAATGGCGCAGCCAATGAGTTCCTTGGTAGGGAATATCCAGTCCGCTCTTTCCGGACCAGGCCTGGAAGGCTTCGGTCACGGCTGTGGGCTTGAGAGTACCGCCGGGTGCTTTGATGCGAAGAAAGATCGCCTGTAGCTGCCATACCGGGGAACTTCCTTGAGATAGTCATAGATTGCCGAGCTGACCCCATCGGTAAGAGGCAGCTCCAGGGGATTGCCGGTCTTCGTTTGGCAAATCCGGATACGGCCGGTTCGCCATTTTACATCGTCAAGTTTGAGACTAACGACATCACAGGCACGCAAGACATAAGTCACCATCAGGGAGAACATCGCGTAATCTCGCTTTCCGATGGCGGTATTCCTGTCGATGGAGTGGAGGAAAGCCTGAACAGTTGCCCATGGCAAGGCGCGCGGGAGTTTTTCCTGCCGATAAACGCGCGGCGTATCGATTTGGCTCTCCAGCCCAAGAGGAATAACTCCACCGGTAACCAGGAAACGCAGGAAGTTACGAAGCGTCGAAGTCACCTTCTGAAGTGCAACTCGGCCCATCCGTTTTCCCATGTGCCGAATAAAGTCCTCAATGTCTGTAACGTTAAGGAAAGCCAATCGGTTATGTGTCTCTTCGAATTTCAACAAATCAAGAAGCTCTGAAATGATACGGCCTTGCCGTAGAATGGTGGACGAAGCGTATCCACGATCATCTCGCAGGTGAGCCATGAATCCGTTCAAGAGGATGTCTTTGGAGCTTGGCACAGGAGCAGGAGAGGGCCTCACCAAAGCTTTTTCCAGGAGGAATTTCCTCAGTACTCGGACGCTGCCCGCTTCTTTGGGAAACTTAAAGAGAAACGATTGCCAGCAGGCCTGCAAGTCGCTTTCGCTAACCTCCTCAATACAGCCGATACCTCGGCTTCTCAAGAATTCACTTGCATGAGCCGCCATGCGCAGCTCGTATCGAGTTGACCGGTGAGTATACTGCTGCTCAAAGAGCCAAGCTGCATACCGATCCATCACGGGACCTAATACCGGCAAGGCCAGATAGCGCTGAAAGTCTTTTGGAAATGCTTGGGTAATCATCAGTGCCTCCTTCGTGGAAGGGTCGCAGATGCCGGGATCGGCATCCATACTGATGATACCATTTTTAATGGGGAGCAGAAAGAGCTCCGAGCCTTGAATTCAAAGGATATGTGGTGACAACTTCACATTTATGGCAACTTAACATAAGTCATAGACGAGTACTTTGAGAGCTGTTTTGCGGCGGTTGCGGAAAACAAACACTGTGCCCGAGAAGGGATCCGAGTGCAGGATCTTTCGGCACAGACTGCACAGCCCGTCGATGCCGGCTCTGAAATCGACGGGCTCCACGGCAACAAGGATACGCATATGGGCGGTGAGCTGAATCATCCTACCCTCCAGAATGCTTTGGCTATCTCCACCATTTGCGCATCCAGGGCTCCTCGCACACTTAGGCGCATCCGCGCTCCATCGGCTCGCTCCCCTTCCACGATGCACTCCGAGCCGGGGCTCATGGCGGATACATCGAGCTCAACGAACCGAGGGACACTGGGGTTTTGCGATAGGTGGGCCTGGACCCGTTTTTTGAGCTGATTGTAGTCAAGGTGTAATGATCGTGACACTTCATGGACGGAATGGGCTTTGGCAAGCTCAACGGCAGCATCCCAAAGAGATGCTGGTATTGGTGAAGAGGCATACTCCTTGGCTCTCCTCCATGCATAAAGTCTCTCGCGGACTTCTTCCATCTCGGGCTTTACCGGCAGGGCTTTGTTCTCTCTCATCGGTTATCCTCCTTGCGCTCTGATTCGACAACCGACAATACACGATGTGCCCACCCATTTCACGCAGGCTCACCGGAAGGACACAAAGTCGGCATCCGGATACTCTTCACGGTACTGGGCAATCCGCTGACACAGCAATTCCACAACTTTATCCATCATTCCGGTAGACTCCAACCAGGCAGCAAACAGGTGTACCCCGATAGAAGGCATGTGGGGCGTAAGCTTAACAAGTGCCCCGGCTTCTCGCGCGGACTTTGCCGACCCACGAGGGCGCCCCTTGTCCCGACTGAGCCCCCACCGTGCTCTAAGCCGGTTGGCATGACGCAAACTGATTGTCAGAGGGGAGCCGCTCTCTGCCATGTCCTCAAGGATACAACAACTGGGCCGATTAGCTTTCTTGCTGACCTCAGCCCACAACCGGGCCTGCTGAAATTCGGTTGCCTTTCTTCCCGCACGAAATGTAGGACATGATTCTATCGGTTGAGTAAGCTCGGCAGCACCCATTCCCATTTCTCCCCCTCAAAGTTGAAAGATTTGACCTTTCACAACGAGGGAATTGTCTACCAAAGCCCATGGCCTCTTGTCCATTTTATTTCTTTGTCAAAACCGTTACTTATCTCCTTATTTCGAAAAGCGTGTCGGAAGCCTGTAATATTTGAAACAATAGTAAAAAACTGGTATGGGAAATTCGATCGCATGGATTACCTAACCAGCAATAAGGGGTCTATGAGATGGAGGATAAGAGCTACCGAATCACGCAGGATATGTTGTTCAGCGCGGAAGAGATCCAGAAACTGAGGGATTTCTGCGCCAAAAAAGCTGGAGAAGAAGGAACAACAGCAGGCAAAAAGAAATGGGCTGTTCGCCAAATGATGATGCTGCTGGCACTGGAATGTGCACTTCGTGTCTCGGAGATTGCCGCGTTGAAGCTCGGGGATCTACACCTTTCCCAAAAGAGGTCATACATTGTAGTCTGGGGAGCTTCTGGAACTAAAAGGAGAGATGTTCAGCTCAACCAGGTGATGGTGAATCATATGAGGGAATTCATATCGAAAAAAATAGAATTGGGAGAATCCGTCAATCCCAGTGATCCAATTCTGTCTGGACGCGCTGGAAAACACTTCACTGAAACGGCATTGAAGATCTCCTGGACGAAGCTGCTTGAGGAAGCTGGTCTTCGACACCGAGGGATTTCATCCGCACGTCATACAGCGGTTGGGCGGATGGTTTCCGAAAAGAATGACTCTCGATGGATCATGGAGCAGACTGGGATTAAAACGGTCGGCTTCGTCGCATTGTATGCTGATGTCCGAGCAGCATCAAATGAGGAGAAGCACTACGGAGAAAATCATTGCTGGCAATACGAAATCAGAACGAGGAATCTCTAGACCGATCTGGAGAAGACGGGTTTGTCCCTTGATGAGGTACGATGCCTTCGCGTTGCGGACTTTGAGTTCGAAGCTTTTGAGACCGAACGGAACCCAGGGAAAAAGAAGGAGAATGCAGATGTCATCAGTGAGATTCGACAATTCATAGCCAACAACGAATTGCTGGGATCGAATTCTTTGCATCCTACGATTTTTGCTACTGCGAGGTACAAACGTATACTGGCTGGGGTAATCGTAATGGACATGCCGAATTCCTTCTCCAAGCTTTTGGGTACCGAAACGAGGAAGATGGAACGACTTATCAGTCGAGGAGCTTGCATCAGCTTTGCCCCAAAGAATTTAGGGTCAGCCCTTCTGAGCTGGTCACTCAACTGGGCGGTTCAGAATATGAGGTATCGATGCTTCACTGCGTACTCAGATCCAGAAGCCCGAGAAGTCGAAGCCGTCGCGAGGGAAGCGATGCTCGATAAAGGAGAAACTGCCCCGGATGCGGCGTAGTCTTTCGGGAGCAAGAGGAGCTTTGTCAACCATTGTCGGCCTCCGGAGGAGCTGTTTTCGGGACGCGGTTCAGCTTCGAGGACTCATGCATCCTCCAGCTTGGCCCGTCGATATTTATGATGATGGAATGGTGCACCATGCGATCCACAATGGAGGTGGTGATGACGGGATCGCCCAGGTAGTCGCCTAGCTCCCTGAACGAGATGTTGGTCGTCAATATCGTGGATTCCTTGCAGTAACGGCCTTCGATGACCTTGAAGAAAAGCGATGCGCTTCGGCCCGACTCCTGTTCGAGGCGGTCGAAGCCGACTTCGTCGATCAGAAGGATTTGTGGCCTGGTATAGGCTTTGAGCTTGCGCTCGAGCGTGCCGTCGCAAAGCGAGGCCATGAGATCGGTGAGCATGGCGGAGGCCGTGGTGTAACGGCATCGGTAGAGCTTCCGGCAGCCGAGCAATAGCAATGCCTTGGCGATATGGCTCTTTCCGGCGCCGGAGGTCCCGGCAAGTATCACTCCCTGTTTTCTTTCGACGAATCCGAGGGTGGCAAGCTCCATGATCCGGCCCTTGTCGAGGCCCTTTTGGAAATCGAAGTCAAAATCGGCCAGGAGCTTTCTTTCGGGAAGCTTGGACTCCTCGATTCGTCGCTCGATACGGCGCTCTATGAGGGAGGCGGTCTCGATGGCCAGCAGCCGTTCGATGACAACGGAAACCGCCGGTCCTTCGGCGGCGGCCCGGGCCAGCTCCTCATCGAGGGCTTTCTCCATCCGGAAGAGCTTGAGGGTCCGCAGGTTGTTTTTTATCGTCCGAGTCGCATCGTCCATGATTGGCTCCAGTAAGCAGACAAGAATATTCTTCCAGGGACCGTTGCCTGATTTCCGGGAGCGCCCGTTGAAGGACGTCCCCGGCCCGTTCGTTTCGAATGGATTCCAGGGTCCTCGGGGTGGCCCTGGCCTTGAGTATCCGCTCGACCGCCCGGGCGTCGAAGGCCTGGTAGCGCGCGGCGTGCCCAAGAGCGGCGTCGATGTCCTCGCAGCGGTACTTCTCCTTGAGCTGCGGGATCGAGCGGGCGTGGAATCCGCAGTTGCGTGGATATTTTTGTTTAAGTCCGGCAATGAATGCACCCGCCGCGTCTCCCAGGGCGAGGAAGGTCTCCTTTACCGGCTCGAGTCCGTAGCGTGCCTTCGGATGAGAGCGGTGCGAGGGGCTTTCCACCTTTCGGGCTTCTCCCGGCGCAAGCCGTTCGTGATGGGCCACCAGGTCGAGCTCCTGGTTGTAGACGAAGATCTCGCGCTCGGTGGCCTTGAAGGTGAGGATGTCCCCCACGCACTCAAAAGGTACGGAATAAATGTTGGTCTCGAATTCGAGAAATCCGTCGACCCCGCGGACCCTCAAGGACACTTCGGAGCAATCGTAAGGCTTGAGCGGAAGGGGCTGCAAGGCGCTCGCTTCCTGTTCCAGGAAGAGCTCGATGACAACGCGGTTGGTGGTCTCGTGCAGGTGGGGATCGGATTTTTCCTTGAGCCACCAGCGTGCCGTCGCCTTTAGGTCTTCCATGTCTTGAAACCGGCGGCCGTTGAGCAAATTATTCTCAACGAACTGGAACGGTCTTTCCACTTTTCCTTTCGTTTGAGCTCGCCCTCGCCTGCAAGCGACAGGCTTGCACCGGTAATGGGTGATGAAGGCGACAAAGGCCGGATTGAAAACGGGTCGTCCCGCCTCCCACCGCAATATGACGGTCTTTTCCCCATCGTGGAGGCATTCTCGGGGGACCCCGCCGAAGTGCTCGAAGGCGTCTCGATGTCTTCGTATCATCGTGTGGAAATCCCGGTGGAGGGTGAAGGCGATGTATTGCCTCCTGGAAAATCCAAGAATGTAGGAGAAGCAAAGGACCTTTGTTTTGCCGCCCTTTTCAAAGGGGATGGTGTAGGGGCTCCAGTCGTTTTGTCCCTGCCTGCCCGGCTCCGTCTCGAAGCGCACGACAGGCTCCTGCTTGGGGCGTTTGCGCATGGACCTGAGGCGGTCTCTCAGGATGGTGATCTTTCCATGGTATCCGGCGTCTCGGAGCTCTTCGAACATGCGAAGGCCCGTTATATCGGGAAACTCGTCCATGAGCTTGCGCATCAAAGGCAAAAAGGGATCGAGCCTGCTTTCGCGGGGAATTTTTCGAGGGAGGGGATCCACCCCTTCACGCCGTCTCTGATCGTTTTTTCGCAGGATGCTCCGCACGGTGTTTCGTCCGATCTTGAAATGCCTGGCGAGGGCCTTGATACTCCAGCCCTCGGCGCGCATGGTAACGATATGAAGCTCCAGCTCCTCCCGGCCGGCAATAAAGAGCGTCATCAAAACACCTCCTTGCGCGCAAGGCCCTCGAGGCGTTTCAAGGTCCCAGCGACGACCTTCACAATGGAGGCGTGCTGCTCGGGGATTTCCATGAACAGGCCCTTGTCGATTCCCTGGTCCACAATGGCGCAGCAGTTTGAGAGCTTCGAGAGAGCCGCCTGAAACGCGGGAGCGGCAGGCCCCTTCGGTGTGCCGGGCGGATTGCGGGCGTCAAGGATATCCAGGGGAAGCCACAAAATGTTATCATGGGCGCATTGAGGGCTCTCCAGCAGCGAATCCACGAGCTGCCCGGTCTCGCGAGTGGAGAGGCGATGTTTCAAAACGGAGTCGAGGGTCGCCTTCTGGTTGCCGCGCGGCAACCGTATCAGCTCCCTGCCGTGGGTGGGAGTGATGAGTCCGAGCCTGAGATGCTCCAGGACCTCATCGGAGAGCTTCTCGATGAGCGCGATCCGCCGCGACGCCCAGCTCTTGTCCCGCCCCAGAAGAGATGCGATCTCTACCTGGTCCAGTCCGTCCTCGCGATAGAGGGATTGCGCGAGCAGAGCCTCCTCCATGCTTCCCATGGAGCGGGCCTCACGGTTTAGCTCGATCATCGCCGCCTTGAGCGCTCGGCGATGTCCGTCGAGCACCCTCGCCCGGATGGCTTCTCCGTTCAGATTCCGCAACGCACGGAGCCGTTTGAACCCGTCGATCATCTCATGACGGCCGTTGTCCTCTCGGCCGACCACCACGGGGGTCAACTGGCCGAACCTTTTTATCGACTTGAGCATGGAGCGCTCGCCGCGCGGGCTGACCAGGCGAAAGCGAGCGTAGCTCTCGCCGATCTTATCCATTGCGACATCGATATAGGGGGAGCTATTGTCCATGGAGGGTTGAGTCATATTCCCCGCCCTCCCTCGCCGGAAGGTATGCGGCTAACACATGCGATCATCTCCGAGGCCTCCTTCCCATGCATCTGTTTCTAACAGTTGTAGCGTCCATGGCGTTTGCGGGCGTATCCCCTTGGCGGAAACCGATCCACGATGAGGCCCGCGCAGCCGCAAAAGCGGCAGCATCCCACTGCCGGATGGACCAATATATGCTCGGGGGACTCCGGTATGGAAGATTGATCAGCCACGGTTTTTTTAGCCCGCCCCATTCCGCGGAGCTTCTCGGCGTGGCGATGGGCCTCACGGCCGCTGGAAGTGGAGCGGTAGCGTCTTTGAGCTTCCCGATGCGCATGACGCCTGGCGGCTTTTCCGCACGATTCGCAGCAGTAGGCCTGCCCCCGCCAGCAACGCCGGCACACGCAAAACCGCAAGCCGCACCATTTACATGTCACCTCACGCACCAGCACTCAAGACTCCCGCTCTTGCATGTGCGCGGAAGCTATGATTAGATGAGCTTTGTTGTGGTTGGCTTCCGCTAAGCAAATTGCGGAATGTTCCACCGGAGAGGGCCTGAAGTTGCAGCTTCGGGCTCCTCTTTATTCACTCATGACCGGCGTCACACCCGCTTCTCCGAGCCCCTTGCCCCCTCCCATTCGGCTTCAATCGCAAAAAAAGACTGAATTGGGAGATCGAGCGCGAGAGCAAAACGAGATACTCCCATGGGCTCGCAATCCCGATCTCCGGCGCCTTCCGGCCGGTTGCCTCGGCCGGGCGCCCTATGAATCTATAATGATCGATATGCATTCAGGCAGCAAGGCGTGAAACAGGGGCACAGGAAAAAGCCGATTGTAGCGGGCCGGATATGCAGGATTGATCGTGCACGGGGAGGGTCCGAAAACCGTTGTTCTCGAGGAGCCCCCAAAACGGCGTAGGGGGTTCAACTATCGGCGTAAGGGGGGTCCATTCTTAACCGGGGGCAACAACAATTTCCATCAATTTTCGTGATTTTTCAGCCTAAATAATGGGAGCCTATTCAATCAATTCAACAACTTAAGGTATTCTTAGAGCGTGCTCCCCCGAAATCCCGCCATCCTGGAAAGGCTGGTTTTTGGCGGAAATACCATCTTTTCTTTGAACCAGTACTCTTTTCTGAAGTGGCTAAAGATAAGGGACTTTCGTGTGCCCTCAAATACCGTGATCACGAGTCCATCAACTATCGAGAACGTGCTCATATGGCACTCTGGAGGTTTATGGACGCCCCCCCGAAGATGGCGGTCGGATGCTACTCGCTCCACTTGAGAGAACTCCCCGAGCCCATTCCGGTCTCGGCCATGCGGTAATACCCCTTCTCGCGAAGGGCGAGAACGCCGCATCCCAGCGGGAATGCCTTCGGTTGCTTTGCGAAGAGAGGAGGTTTCTCCATCATTGCGGATGATGGCGAGGAGTTTTTGCCAATTTGGCAATATCATTGATGTGGGACGGAGAATGAAATTCGCAGAGCAGGGTGAGGTGAGGTGAATGCCCCTTTCACGTTGATAGGGCTCACTCGCCAATTACCTCTTGACTGTTTTGCATATTCCTGCCAATGACTACTATTCTTTATTGTTTGTGAAGGGGAATTTAGGGAATCATCAGCATTGGGCATGGTTTAGAAGGTGTAAGACTATGAAACATAAGGACATTCCATTGAATGAGCGAATCATCTTCGCCCTCGACTTTGATTCTCCAGAGCTGGCCAAGGAATGGGTGCAACGCCTCGAAAGCCACATCAGATTCTACAAGGTTGGCCTTCAACTCTTTTTAGCTGGGTGGTGGGACATTATTGATTGGATCACAGAACGTGGTAATAAGGTGATGGTGGATCTCAAGTTCTTTGATGTTCCCGAGACTGTCAAGCTTGCGGTGCGGCAACTCAAGAATAGAGGAGTCGCCTTTGCTACTGTCCATGGGAATGATCCAATTCTTCGTGCTGCCGTTGAAGAAAAGAATGGGCTCAAGATCCTGGCTGTTACGGTATTGACCAGCTTTGGTGAAGACGACATGCGAGAGATGGGATTTACAGGAACAGTGGCGGATCTAGTTTTTATGAGAGCTGAAAAGGCGCTCAAGCTTAAATGTGACGGCGTTATTTCATCGGGCCTTGAGGCAGAGCGTCTTAGAAATCAGTTGGGGAACAACTTTCTTATCGTGACACCGGGGATTCGTCCAGGGGAAAACATTGAAATTGAAGAGGATGATCAAGTTCGCATCGTCACAGCGCAAAATGCCATCATTAACGGTGCCGACTACGTTGTGGTTGGGCGGCCAATCAGCCGCGCCAGCGATCCGATAGCTGTTGTGGAATCTATGCAAAATGAGATTCAAAAGGCATTAGAAGCCTAGTAGGTATCAGTCAGTACAAGCCACAAACCATGGGCCGGGCAGAGCAATCTCCCGGCTTTTTTGTTTTCTTCTCGTGTGAGGGTTGGATGGGGTGCTGAAGTCAGGTGATTGTCGGAGTGTGAGGGTATGACGGGTACAAGGGCGGTTCGGCTCTATCCTGAATTATTAATAGAGGGCAACCGGGGCATGGATCGGCGAACCGTTCCTAGATTGCTCTCCTTGGCCGAGCCCTTGGACCCGAGTCCATGGGATTCAGAGGGGGGCCGCAGAGGGCTGGTCGTGCTCTATAGGGAGGTGCGGGCCAATCCATGCGCAAGGAAGGCATGGATTCTCGAGAAAAGGGTAAGGCTGTCCCTTGGCTTGGATTCGGAGCACGGAAAAGATTGTCGGGCGTGGAGGGAGGGATCAGGTTGTGCCCAAGATCCGTAGAATCTCGAAGGCCTTGAGGGGATAACAGGATGGCAGTTGGACCTTGATTCTGGTTTTGACTTGAGTTTTCGAAAAATAGCTCACCGGAAGCCTGAGCAGTTGGCATACATTATGCTTCTATGCCGCTTCCAGTCTTGGCTCCTCCGGTCCTTCCTCAAGAACAACTAACTGCTTTCGTTTCTTCC
>Ga0209749_1002518_pt1 | contig 11779 bp, 6 predicted proteins | sample EPASupsiteSAE347_FD_187267 | JGI IMG/M metagenome (GOLD analysis project Ga0209749, IMG submission 187267) | Bioremediated contaminated groundwater from EPA Superfund site, New Mexico - Sample SAE3-47 (SPAdes) (version 2) | ecosystem: Environmental > Aquatic > Deep subsurface > Groundwater >... | reverse complement strand
GGGCAAAGAGCAGTGCCGCTTCCCGGGGCAGGTTGGGGCGTTTGAGGGCGATGATGTTATGCATTATTGATTCTCCTTTGCTTTCTTCGATCCGGGAGGGTCCAACTTTCCGCCGCCCAGTGGTCGGGATCGGTCTTGTATATCGTTCCCGCGTCCGCTTCGTCCCAGAGGGCTTCCTTCATCCGGACGCCGTGGAAATTGGCGCGGTTCAAGCGGGCTTGGGAGAAATCGGCGCCGGTGACGACGGCCCGGGAGAAATCCGTATAGGGCGCCTCAATTTGGCGAAAATCGCATTGTTCCAGATGGGAGTTGCTGAAAAGGGATTGCTCTACCCGGGCGCCGCGGAAAACCGCTCCCGTCAGGCGGGCCTTGCTGAAATTGATCATAAAGAAATCACCTCCCGAGAAATCGGCCTCCGGGGCGGCGATGTCGCTGAAGTTTGTATATTTCCCCCGGCTTTTAATGAACTTTGCCGCCGAGAGGTCCGCACCGGTAAAGCTCGTCTGGGTAAGATCCGTGCCGGAGAAATCGGCCCCCCGGAGACGACCCTGGTCAAACTTGGTTAAAAGGAGGGTGCAGCCGGGGAAGTGTTGTTTCTCAAAGCTGCTTCCCACGAGAAACGCCTTGGTAAGATCCGTCTTGTTGAAGATGACCTCGCAGAAATCGCAGCCGCCGGCCAGGAGGCGGGTCAGGTCGGCTTCCGTGACATCCAGGGCGCTCAGCTTGCATCCCCGCAGGGAGGCGTTCCGGAAGACGGCTCCGGCGCATTTGGCGCGGCGGAAATCGCATTGGTCGGCAAAGGCATTGCCGAGAGCCGCCCCGGCGAGATCAGTCCCGACAAGGGAGACCTCCTGCATCATTGCGTCGGTGAGGATGGCTTTCCCCATCTGGGCCCCGGCGAGATCAACGTTATCGAGGCGGCAGCCCGTAAGATCCGCCCCGGCAAGACGGGCGCCGACGAGATTGACCCCGATCAGGGTGCCGTCGCCGAGCTTTGCCCCCGTCAGGTTCGCCTTTGACAGTTGTACGTTCTCCATGATAACTCCCGAGAGGTCCTGACGGGAAAGGTCCGCACCGGTGAAGTCCCCGCCGGTCAGGCGGCCGTCCTGTTTGATTTTGGCGATTATCTCATCCGTCTTCATGATCCCTGCCTGAGCTTCAATAAGGTTCTATTGATATTTGCCCCGTCGAGATTCGTCCGCAGCATTTTAGCCTGATAGAAATCCACACCGTAGAGATTGGAGAGTTTCATGTCCGTCCTCGAGAGAACGGCCTTCCGCAGGGAGCCCTTGAAGAGGTTGATGCCGGTGAGATTGGCGTTGGTCAAATCGGCCTTCATGAATTTCGCCTCCTTGGCCGTGGCGAGGACCATGATCGCCCCCGTGAGGTCGCACTTGCTGAAATCGGCGCGGTCCAGGGTCGCCTCCATCAACTGGGCGCGGAGGAGTCGTGCCCCCTCCCAGCAGGCGTCGGTCAAGTCGACGGCAAAGAAGCGGGTGTCCGTCAGGACGGTGTCGGCGTCGGCCCGGGAGGCCGTAAGGCGGGACAGACCGAACTTCGTGTGTTCGCCCGTGGCCCCGCTCAGGCGGAGACCGGCGGCGTTGGCGCCGTTAAAAGCGCAATGGGTGAGGTTGGCCCCGGTGAAGTCCCCTTCTGTGAGCACCGCGCCCGTCAAGTCGGCGTCGGTGAGATTCGCCCGGGCGAACAAGGCCTGAGGGGCGGAGATCTTCTGCGCCTTGATCCCTTCCAGCACGGCCTCCTCGAAGTCCGCTCCGGCGGCGTCGGCCCCGGAAAGATCGGCGTCGGTGAAATCCGCCCCGGTGAAATCGCCGCCCGAAAGCTTCGCCCCCGGCAGACGGACCTTCTGAAAGCGGCCTCCGGAGGCGTCTGTCTGCTCCAGATCGGCCTGGGAGAGATCGGCGGCGCGGAAATCGGCGTTTTTGAGGATCGCGCCTTTAAAGATCGCCTGGGGCAATTCCCCGTTCGTGAAGATTGCCCCCGCCAGGACGGCCCCGGTGAAGTCCGCCCCGGCCAGCTTCCGGCCGGAAAAATCAAGGCCCGTAAGGTCCAGGCCGTTGAGGGATTCCTTCCTCCCGTATTTAGCCATGACCTCTTCCACGGTGAGGGTAAGGCCCGCCGGGAGGGGAGGGGGAGGCGCTTCGGCGGCGGCTTCAGCCGGCGGGACTGGGGCGGCCTCCGCAGCCTTTTTCTTCTCAAGATTGTCGAGGGCGGCCAGGGATTCCTGAACGAGTTTTTCCGTCTCCTTGAACTGCGCCTCGATCTCCGGTTTATGGATTCCCGCCTTCCGCAGCCCGGCAATGATCTCGTCGGCGGATGGCAAGGGCGCCTCCGGCTTCGGCGCCATGATTTTTTCGACGTTGGCGGTGCTGATATTGAATTTCTTCATGAATTCGGCGGTTTGTTTCTCCATGGCCGCTACGGCTATGCCCAACTCTTCCAGGGACCCGGCCGCAGCCCGTTCCTTCCCGGGGAGAAACTGTTTCATAACGGCGTCCGGGTCGAGACCGGCCTTCTTCAGCATGGCGGCGGTCTTGGCCTCGAAATCCTGGGTTTCCTTGAGAAGGGCCGCCAATTCGGGGTGGATGTCCGGCGCTTTTGCGGGCGCCGCCACCGGGGCCGGTTCCGGCGGCGGCGCTTCGAGGGCGGCTGCCGGTGCCGCCATCGGCGACAGTTCCGCCTGAAACATCCGGCCATACTCCTCGATAGCTCGCGGCGGTTCTTTCATGGATTCCCATTGGCCGTAGAGATGGAGAATATCTTCATATTCCTCGTCTGCTACGGCGACGGCGCCTCGATAGAGAAGGATGCCGACTTCCCGGTCCGGAAAGAGCCAGAGGGTCTCCGCCCGGCAGGGAACCTCCCTGAATATCTCCTTGTCCCCCTCTTTTTGATGCACAAAGATACGGGCCCGCAACGCGGGCAGGGTGGACTTTAGCAACGGCTTCCGAGGATGCATATTGCCGATTTCGATCTTTTCATCGCCGGTGAAGAATCCCGGGAGGCGCTGATCCTCCGGGGCGGCGTTGAACAGCTCCCAGTTCGTGTCCTTGGGGAAATGGGGCCAGTCTTCCAGAAGCCACTTGTCATCAACCTTGCCCATATGACGGAGCCGTTGGGGCCAGGTCATGGGGTAGGCGGAGAAGCCGGCGGGCGGCGGCCGGTCCTGGGGAGAGCCGACAAGCCGGCGGGGGTCCTGGACATTGGGGAGGGGCCTTTCCCCCGTAGCGTCGGGGAGAATCCCTTTTCCCAGGGGGTTCTCCGGGAAATCGGGCCCGCCGAAGGCGTTGGCGTAATTAACGGCCAGACGAGTGAATGGTGCGGGCTTCTCGGCGCCCACGAGGCCCCAGTGGTGGTTGCCGAAAACAGCCAGGGTCTTCGTCAGGCTGCCGACATGAACGGATACCTCGATGGCCCGGACGGGCTGCGGTGAGAAGGCGCTCCCATAGACGAGAAATTCCCCCCGGACCTTGGGGATGCCGAAATCGAAAAGCTCGTCTTTCTCCAGAGCCGCTTCGATGACGGGCCACATGTCCTGCTCGTCGAGGAGGCGGTTCGGGGCGGCTTCATCCAGGGTGAAGCAGGCGCAGGCGGCTACGCAGAGACGGCATTGACCGTCAATTTGCATGCTCTTGAACATCTGGGCCAAATTTTGCGGTTTGATGATTTTCATCGGTATTATCGTTGTCCTTTATCCTAATTGGATGAGCCGGTCGCCGATGATTTTCAGCGGTCCCGCTTTGACTTGTCCTTCCTGTGAAAAGGCGATATCTATGCCCTGATTCGAGATCCAGATATAATTACTTTCTCCCATGCCGATCACGGCTTCATTGGCAGTAACGCCTATTTGACCGCCGCCTTCCTTTTTAATGGTGACGCCGTCGTTATTCACGGTAACGATTCCACCGCCGCCCTCCTTTTGCAGGATGGCCTGATCGGCGTCAATGGTCAGTTGGCCTCCATCGTTTCCGATTTTTTCAATGACAACAGACTCTCCTTTCTCCATCAGGATCCTGGAAGAACCCTCATTACTGATTAAAACGGATGTTGAATTCTCATACGGCATAATATAAAGGTACGAATCATATGCTTCGCCGGCGCCGATGCCCATTTGGATGCCGTTATTGGGTATATTATCAGCATTGGCAGGTACCGCGTGGATTTTGATTCCCGAGTCATCCATTTCAATCTTTGCTATCGGATGGGTGATTTCCGTATTCAGTTTGTTTACCAGATACTCCAGGGCAGCCACCTGCAGACCCGTTCCCACTACGATGGGGGCCATGCCGACCCCCATCTGCTTCATGGCGTCGACGCCGCTGGCCTCATCGGGAAAAGCGAGCGCGCCGAGGTCACCGCCCGCGGCCGCGAGGAGCGCCCCTATCGCAGCGCCGCCAAAGACCAGGGTTTTGGCCAAGGTAGACAGTATGGCCTTCTCAGCGGCGGGGAGACCGGCGGAAATTACCACTTTTTCCGTACCCATCAGTTCATCTTCGTCCTTGATGGTATCCTTGGTTTTTCCGAACTCAACATGATGGCCTGATCTGCATTCAATATTACCGGCAAATTCGAAAGCGCTTTTAACGGCCAAAGCGAATTCCGAGCTAGCGCCCACTATGGCGTCCAGCCTGGAGCCGATGGTCACGTAGTTCTCCGAGCCGATGACGAAGGAGTCTTCCTGTCCCAGGACCAGCTCATGCTTGTTCCCCGAGGATTTGACGTGCATCACGCTTTGTGCCTCCGCCCCGGACTCCCCTTTATCGCCCTTGTCTCCTTTATCCCCTTTGAATGCCCCTTCCTTGGTCCCTTCTCCTCCCTGCCCAAGATAAATCCAGTTGCCCGTACCTCCGAAGGGACTGAAGAGATACATGTATTCCTTCCCCGGGGTGTCGTTCATCACAATCTGGTTGCCCCCCCGTGTCTTGATGACATGCTCCATCGGATTACTATCCGTAACGACGTTGAAATTCTGGGAGTTGAAGACGGCGCCGCTGATGACGGGGAGGTCGGGGTCGCCGTCCCGGAAGGAGAGAACGACCTCCGTCCCTTTGTGGAGGGGCATATGCATTCCGTGGACCTTGTCGTCCGTCCCGGCATAAGGGCTCGCCATCCGCACATGATATTTGTCCGTGCTCTTCCCCCATTTCTTGCTGAAATCGTCCCCCTCCGTCTCCGGCGCGAAGGGCAGCCTCACCTTGTAGCGACCGAAGGTCTTATCGATGTCCGGTGTCTCCGCCGTCGGCAGACCGCTGTCGATAACCGCATTCATGGTCGCGTGGATCTTCGGTTTGGAGGTCAGGCGCTGGGGGCGGTACTGCACCGCTGCCGGGATCATCGTAAAGGTGTTGTTGTACTCGAATTCCTCCTCGATCCCCGTCAGGGGTTGCTTGCCCGTGTGGTCGGCATGGATGATCAGGTAATCGCCGGAAAAGGTCTGACCGGAATCATCAATGGTGATCAATGTTCCGGGGGTCAGGCCCGGCCCCGAGGCTATCCCGTAATAAACCTTGGTCTGGCAGAATATCTCCTCGGCCCTGATTCCGGCCAGGGTCTGACCTTCCTCGGCAGTACTGAAGTTCTCTCCATAGATAGTCTGGACCCTGCCTGCGTTTTCGGTTTTAGGGCCCACATCCGCCGTTGCCGAGATGGTCCCCATCCCGGCCCGGTCGTAATTGTAATTCCTCAATACCACCTTCGCCGGAAAAGCCGCCTGGTGCATGATCATGGTAAATATCGTTTCCGGGGCCGGACCGGGGCCGGGGGTCCCCGCCTGCTTATACTGCAACGTCTTCTTGGCCGGGGAATGGGATATTTTCGAGTCGCTTATGATCATCTTTTCCGGCTTCACGTCCTGCAAGCTTTCGTGCCAGGTCTGATCCTGCACATAATAATAATAAACCCCTTCCCTCTCCATCAGGCGTTGAAGAAAATTGAGGTCGCTCTCTTCATACTGACACACATAGGACCAGCGATTGTACCCCCCCGGCAAGGGATCATAATGGTTCCCCGTCAACTTCAGTTCATAGTCGAGAGAAGTGAAATCGTTGTCCTTCATGACGCCGTTGATGATCTCGGAGAACTTCTTCCCGACATAGATATCCGAGCGCGTGTTGAGGTAAGGGAGGAACGTTTTCGCCCGGAGCCTGAGTTCATACTGGGTGTAGTCGCCGACCCGCTTGACCTGGCGAAATTCCGTGACGATGCCGTGATAATAGGCGAAATGCTCCTGGACGACGATGCATAAGACGGCCGGGCGCAGCAGCACCTCTCCGAGCAAGGACGGTATATTGTCCGTCGGGGAACGGAGGGTGACGTAGAAGTCATAGACGAAGGAAAGATTCTCGTTCCCCGTAAAGGAGATCACCTCGAATTCCGGTCGGCTCTTATCTTTGTCGTTGTAAATGATGCTGAAGGTAAAATAATTGCCGGCTTCCCCGGTATTGCCTTCCCCACCGGTCTTGGCAGCACTATCCGTCAGATTGTCCCATCTGTTCTGTTCCATATGGCCTCCATGATTGATAAAGAGAAACCCGTTTTAACACAGGGCCACCACGTGGACCTCTGCATCTGCGGCGGCGGCGTAAGGTCCGAAGAACAGTTTGTCAGGAACGCCCTGGACGCGCACGTAATAGGACATAGCGCCGTCGAGGCGATTCTGGGCGGCCCAGGCGGTAAACTCCTCTTCCCCGAGTTGGACCTTCATCCCCTTTACGGCATACTCCAGGACGGTCCGGGCAGGAATCCCGTCCGCCGGTCCGACGCCGTGGACATCGATATCCGCCCCGTGGACGCCGAACATGACGCCGTCCCAGGGGACATCCCGCGGCGGTCCCGCCTCGAACCACAGGCCGATGCCGTGCAGGGCGTGGAGATTGAGGCGGTATCCCGGGTCAAGGGGAGTAAAGGGCCGGTTGGCCAGGGCTACGATCTTTGGTCCCAGCGTGGCCGTGGCGAAGGGTATGACCTCTGCCCCCCGAAAGAGGGTGGGGAGGGTCTCCGGAGCAAGTGCTCCTGCCGTGGGGACAAGGAGGATGGGGAAACCCAGCCCTTTCTGATGTTGAACGGCCAGGGCGAGCAGCGAAAGGCCTTGCCGGACGGAAGGGGTCTGCCATGAGGCCTCCGTACCGATAATAATCCAGAGGGCCGTATCCTTGGCGGCAAGGGGTTCCAGGGCGCTGTCCCAGGCCATCTTCGCCAGGTCGTCCAGCCAGAAATGACCATCTACGGCGAGACCGTAAGTCTTGACTACACCCATCATCTTTTGGACCTTTTCCTGGTCCTTGTCCAAGGCGCTGATCCAGATCTTTTTCATATCGAGACCTCCTTAATTGGTGGAATTTTACGCCGCATCTTCATGAATATCAACTAAAACATACCATTCCTCACCAGGAAAAGGTAAATTCCAGCTTCCTTGCCGTCGGGGATATTCCCGCCGGCGGCGTGAAGGCAATATCCAGGGGCGCCGATCCCTCTTCCCCGCCGGAGCCGGCGGTTACCATGAGATCGTCCGGCGGTTCCTGCCCCGTTGCTTTGAAAAAGGCCGCCAGGGCCTCCGTGACGAAACGGTCCGGTTCTGCTTCCCCTCCGCTTTCCTCATAGTCCTCCCGCAGTCTGATCAGAAAACCGATGATCCGGGAAAAGAACATCTGGGAAAGGAGGGATGCGCCGGAGGCGACAGCGGCCTTGGGCATGAAGGCCATGTCCTGTCCCGGGGCCCCCGTCAGGGGTGTGACGCCGATCTCCACGAACTGCCAGATCCGGTCGTCCGGGAAGATCGTCTCCGTGGCCGCAGCCGTTTCATCATCTCGGACGGATACGGCCAGATCCTTCAGGCGCACGTGCATGTAATCGGTCAGGCGCGAGGGCCAGTTAAACTGGTTGACGCTCTGTGCGGCCAGGGTTCCCAGCGCCCAGACCGGGCTGATCCACAGTGGGTCCGTCTCCGCGAAGGCGACGCTGCGGGGACGGTTGTTTTCTCCATAGGGGGCGCGGGTAAGAAAGCGGTTGCAGGTCAGGGACAGCCATTGTCCCGACGGTTGCTCCCTAAGCTTGCGCCATTTGGCATAGACGGCGTCGTCCAGATGGTTCTTGAGATAGGGAAGGCGGTGTAGTTCCCGCCAGTTGTCCAGGTGGAAAAACGCGGGAGTGATCCATGCCGCCGTGGGGGTGAGCAATGTGGCCGCAAAAGCGGCGATTCTTTCCAGCGTTTCGACGCCGCCGGGCGTGTTGTCCAAGGGCAGGTCGATGAGGATGAGGTCAGGGGTATTCATAGCAAGTGCGACAACCAGGGATTCCATGGTTGCAGGCAGGGCCGCCGCCGAGACGGGGACGATTTTCAATGCCGCCTTGCCCTCTTCTTCCTGAACGCCGCCCCGGCGGCAGAGGCATTCCACTCCCCGCCAGGCCGCTTCAAAGGCCCGGAATTCTTCGTTGTTGAAGATACAGGCAATGTTTGCCGACAAAAGGTCGTCAACCTTCCTTTTCCAGTCTGCGGGGCCGCCGGCGCTTGTCGGTCTTCCCTGAGCTGACCCGCCCGACATGGCTACCATGGCGAGAATATCGTCGACGGCGCTGCCCTGGCGGACTGCCGGTTGCGCAGACGCCGTGGGAATGGAAAGGTCCAGGGGGAGATGGGGCCAGGAGGATTTAATCCGGGCGGCGATATCTCCCGGGGCGGCGCCGCCGGCGTGGCCCTTGGCGACGAATTCCCCGGCGTCGTAAAGATCCCTGAGATAGGGCGTCGTCCGGATCAGGCCGTCCGGGGTGAGGTCTTTTAAACCGGCCGGTTGCAGGGTCAGACCCCCGGGTGGGCAGATGTCCGCAGGCGCCGGAATCCAGAGCCGGGGTGACAATTGACCGAAAGCCTCCTTTAAGGCCGGGGTTTCCACGGAAATGATCGGCACGGAAGATCCCGTCTCCGGTACGGGGCTAAAGGGGCCTAAGGCGAGAATAGTGTAGGGCAGAGGGATTGTCTTCATGGTTTTTGTCCTTATTCGTTATTTGCGGCGATTCTATGCTTCTTTTCCCTGCCGATGACAATGTGCCTCGCTTCGAAATTACCGTCCAGACCATAGCGGCCCAGGATAGATTCCCATACCGGTTCATCGAGAAGTTTCAAGAGCGATATGTTGATCGGCTTCCGCAGCGGGCTGTTGTGGGGCATGCCATAGGCGATAACGATCTCCTTCAGGCTGGTCGGGTGCACGGTAATGATTCCCCGGTATTTCCCTTCTGCGTAATAATGGAGCGTCGCCTCATCGTAAAGAAAGCCGTCGATTTTTTTATCGAGAAGCGCTTTCAAAACCACCTCTTCACCACCCTTGATGAACGTGGTCCGGCTGCTGATTTTCTCGACGATGGAATGAGGCACCGACCCTGCTTCTGTCCCCAAGTGCATTCTTCTCAATTTATCGGTGCCGAATTTCGTTTCACTGAAATGATGCGTCATAAGGGAAGAGCTCAGGGAGGCAATAAAGGCGCTCAAAGCCAGGGCACAGATCAGCATCCAAAGGAGCCCCAGTACCCGGCCGCCGATGGATTTCAAACTGACACCGAAGCAGACTCCTGACGTCATGGTCGAGCCAACCCAATAGATGCCGGAACCGATCCCCCGGATCAGTCCTTCCCCGAAGTGCTCGGGGTTGCTCTTCCGCTCGATCTGCCAAAAGATAAAGCCAAGGAATACCAATATTATCATCAGGATAATGAGAATCTTCAAGGTGCCCCAGGAAAAGAATATCTTCAGGGCTGCCAGCCAGGGGTGGTCTTCCGTATCGTGGAGGGTTGCCACGGCTACGCGGGTGCTGGCAATGGGTACGGTAAACTCAAAACGCTGTTCCCGCTGCGACGTAATGATAACGGCGTCGGCCGATAAATCTATGGAGCCGTTCTGAAGGGCATCCAGGACTTCCTCCTGAGTCATTTCCTGCAGCGAATAATCCAGTTTCAAGTCCCGGGCGATGTGACGCCAGAGATCGACAGTTATTCCGGCCCACTCTCCCTGCTCATTCTTGAACGTATAGGGCGGATCGTTGGCAATGCCGACGACAAGCTTTTTCCCGGCGGCAGACGCAGGCGTCCATCCGGAATCCATGATCCAAACGCCTGCTTGTAAGAAGAATAAACACAGGGCCGGCATCAAAATCCGTTTAAGCATCTGTCACCTTTTCAGCGGAAAATGCACGTTTCTCCCTCACTTCCAAGGGGCATGGACACAGGCGCCGAAACCCCCTCTCCTTAAAGGGCAAGGGTGAGGATGGGTTTGGAAAACATACGATGGACCGCCGGATGTGTCAATGAGATATTAATCGCAACTACATGGTGGGACGCCACGCATACATTACTTCGGATTGAAATACTTTTGACATGAGAGAAGGAACTCTCTATACTCTTCCCACGAAAAAGACTCGATCATAGACTTGGAGAGTCTAAAATAATCTCTCCGAAGGAGGATAACCATGGATTATTTTACGGCGAAAAAGTTTTCTTTCATCTCTAAGACCCTGCCGGAAGACACCTTTGGAGTGATAAGCATGAAAGGTTCGGAGGGGATATCAAAACCTTACGAATTTGAGATCATGCTTGTTTCGGACAATCTCGAAATAGATTTCGATGTGATCATGCAAAACACGGCCAAGCTCGTCTTCCACCGGGAAACAGGGGACGATGCGATTTACAACGGTATCATTACCCATTTTGAGCATCTTCATGCGATCGGAGAATATGCCTTTTACCGGGCCTATCTTGTCCCCCGCCTCTGGTGGCTCTCCATTACCAAGCATAACCAGATCATTCTTGATAAATCCATCCCCGAGTTTGCCCAACTGGTGCTTATCGATGGCGGCCTTACGCCGAATGATTTCGAATTCCGCCTTCAGGGGGCCTATGATCCCATTGAATACGTCTGCCAGTACAATGAAAGCCACCTGAACTTTCTCTCCCGCTGGCTGGAACGGGAGGGCATCTACTATTATTTCGACCAGACGGAAGGCGGCGAAAAGGTGATCTTCACGGACACCCGCCTGGCCCACACCGAACTTTCCGCGGGCAAGGTCCTCACCTATTCACCCCCTTCGGGACTCGAAGCCCTGCGCGCCGCAGAAGTGGTTACTTCCTTTCATTGCCGTCGGAGCCTGATGCCGGAAAAGGTGTTTCTGAAGGATTACAACTACCGGAAGCCTTCCCTGGAAATGAGCGGCGAGGCGAATGTGGACCCCCAGGGACGGGGCACGGTTTTCTTTTACAACGAACATATCAAGACACCGGAAGAGGGAAAGCGTCTTGCCAAAATCAGGTCCGAAAGCATCCTCTGCCGCCGCGAATTATATCTCGGCGAGGGGTCCGTTCCGTTTATGCTGCCCGGGTTTACCTTTACCCTGGAAAACCACTACCGGAAAGGGGTCAACCAGAACTACCTGATTACGGATATCGATCATGAAGGCAATCAGACCGGCTATCTGCTGTCAGGCATCAGTGTGGGGCGGAGCGGCGATGAAGAAAATAAGATCTATTATCGCAACTATTTCACCGCCATCCCCGGGACGGTCCAGTTCCGGCCGGAGGCGAAGGCGGAAAAACCGAAAATTTCCGGAACGATCTCGGGAATGATCGATGCGGCGGGGAGCGGCCAGTACGCAGAGCTTGATCCCCAGGGGCGGTACAAGATCATCTTCCCCTTCGACCTTTCAGGGCGGACCGGCGGGAAGGCGTCGAACTGGGTCCGGATGGCTCAGCCTTATGCCGGCTCCGATCATGGCATGCA
>Ga0209749_1002517_pt1 | contig 11782 bp, 7 predicted proteins | sample EPASupsiteSAE347_FD_187267 | JGI IMG/M metagenome (GOLD analysis project Ga0209749, IMG submission 187267) | Bioremediated contaminated groundwater from EPA Superfund site, New Mexico - Sample SAE3-47 (SPAdes) (version 2) | ecosystem: Environmental > Aquatic > Deep subsurface > Groundwater >... | reverse complement strand
CCCGCCGTTCCGCGTCCGCCTTTTTCCGTTCCGTAATATCGACTACGTTTCCTTCGTAATAGAGGACCCGGCCTTCGTGATTACGGACACAGCGGGCGTTGGTGGATGCCCAGATGATGCGGCCGTCTTTGCGTTGCGCCCGGTATTCGAAGTTTTCGATCCGGTTGTTTGCTTCCAATTGTCTTTTGAAGGCTTCCCGTTCCTCGGGAGAAGCAAATATCTGCTTGTCAATATCCGTGACGGTGTGGATCATCTCTTCCGGAGAGTCATACCCGTATATCGTCCTTGCCAGCGCCGGATTGACGCTCCGATACCTGCCCTCCGGGGAGCTCTGGAAAATTCCCTCCACGGCGTTTTCAAAGATGGAACGGTATTTCTCTTCACTTTTTTCCAACTCCTCAATGGTTTTATCGAGTTGGGCGGTCTTTTTGTTCACCCTGCGGCGGAGCGAGGCAATCCACAGCAGCAATATCAGCCCGGATACGGCTAATATGACCAGGGTATAAAAGATATAGCGCAGGTAACTTGTATGGAGAGGAAGGGAATAGCCGGTCCATTTTTTATGGATCGCTTCCCTTTCCGCCGGGGAAATTTGCGCAAACCCCTGCTCGACTATCGCCAGCATGTCCGTCTTACCTTTATGGACCGCGCGGTGGAACTGACCGGAGTACAGGGGAGCGGAGTACCGGTATTCCTTGTCGATGTTCAACTTATTGAGGTAATAGAGGGCCGGAGGCTTGTCGATGCAGAAAATCCTGCGTTTATTCTCTGCCGCCGCCTGCACGATGCTTTCATAGTTGGGGTATTCCTGTAAGGTATGGACGCCGTTCTTTTTCAGAAAATCGATGCAGGCGTCGCCCGCCTTGACGCCCACGGTAAATCCCGGCAGCGATTTGACATCCTTGATTCCTTTGATGTCCTTGTGGAAAAATATCGGGACCTCGATGGTTGCATAGGGTTTGGAAAAATCCAGCTTTTTCGCCCGTTCCTCCGTGAAAAAAATGGCATCGATAACCTGGGCCTTTCCTTCGTCCATGAACCTTTGGGCCTTTCCCCAGTCCATTGCCTCGAGATGAACCCTGACACCCGTTTTTTCCTCCCATAGCCGCCATTCATCCACCAGGATGCCCTGGAGAGAACCGTTGGCGTCGCGAAAAACGAAGGGAGGATAGTTGTCATCGACAACTACGGTAATCTCGGTCGGAGGCGACGCGCCGGCCGGCGATTTGGCGCCGCATGCGGTACAGATCGTCAGGCCCAGCAGGACACAGAGGATGAAGATAACTGCCTGGTTTTTTCTAATGATCATATCTGTCCCGATTCCCTTATATGCTATTTGTATCATGTACTCTATGTCGAATTCCAGCGCAATATAGAATTGACGTGCTTATTACCGATAGCTCATCCCATATTTTGTGGCAATATTCCGTTGACACAAAAGACCGTTCTTCACATGCTCCCATTTACGGCTTGACATGCACCCGTCTTTTAATCATACTTCGATCGTCCGGATATTATCATGTGAAATTGGCGGCTTTGAACACCGTTACCATTTTCTTTGGATTTTCTTATTCAGGACATTCCCCAAAACACTTATTACTCAGAGCAAGGAGGATCTACGGCTTTGTATAAAGAATTTATCAAAAGGATTCTGTTCAAACTGGGGGCGGTGGGCAATCTGAACATCAGGGTACGTCTGTTTATCTGGTTCGTCATCGTCTCCGTCATCCCCATCATCGTCATCGGCGGTTTCAGCTACTATCTCATTTCTGAGAAGATATCCAGGCAGAACGAGGAGACGCTTACCAACATCAACCGCGGCATATACAACATGGTCGACACTCAGCAAAAGGTACTGAACCGCTGGTTGGACAGTTCGGCCGCCTTCCTGAATAGCTGGCTCGCCTCCCTAGGTCAAAGCCGGTTTGATTACAGCCGGATGATCGATGCGAAAGGGTACCGCCTGCCCACCTGGTACATCGGAAAACAGAAGATGTCCGGTGATTTTACCGTAGTAGATCATTTGATGGAAAAAGAAGCCCTGGGCTGTTCGTTTTTCCAGTTTCAAGACAACAAGTTCATCAGGATCAGCACCAACGTCCGGAAATCGGATGGCTCGAGAATCATGTACACGCTTTTGGAACAGCCCGGACCGATATATGACCGGTTGATCAACGGCCAGATATACGTGGGCAGGGCCAATGTTGAGGGAGAAATGTGGGCGACGGTTTATCAACCCATTCGCGATGCCGGCGGAAAAATGGTTGGCGCCTATGCCCTGGGGCGGAGGGAACAGGAATATGATCTGACTGCCGCCATAAAAAACATTGTTGTCGGTGAAACAGGCTATGTATTTGTCCTGGATCCCAAAGGCAGCGTCATCATCCATCCTACCCTGCAGCAGGGCAAAAACTATTCCCAATGGCCATTTGTCCAGGAAATCCTGAAGAAAAAAAACGGTTTTATCACCTATGACTGGGAGGGCCGGAAAAAGATCGCCCATTACATTTTCTACGCGCCGTGGAACTGGTATATTGTCACCGGCAGTTACGAATCCGAGATATTTAACATCACCCGCGGGCTTTTCCGGACGTTGATCCTGACGATGCTGTTTGCCGTCGCCATTTCTTCCCTGATCGCTTTCGTTTTATCCACTACCTTTTCCAGACCGATCAATCAGTTGATGCAGGTGATGAGGCAGGCCCAGAGCGGGAATCTTACCGTGAAGTTCAATTACACCGGCAATGACGAGTTTCGTATTTTGAGCAACGCCTTCAATGCCATGCTTAACAACATATCCCTCCTCATCGGGAGGATCCTCGCCAATGCGACAAAACTCAAAGAGGCCTCCCAGAGACTGATTATCGATATCAGCGAATCGAAGCAATCCCTGCTGGGAATCTCCGGCAGCGTGGACAACATGCGCCATGTACAGATCGGCGAGGTCCCGCATCATTACGATCCTCAAGAATACATGGAAAAAGTGCGCCGCCTTGGCACCGAATTGAAGCTGCTCTACGATGAAGGCAAATCGGAAATAGATCGCGGCAGTCTTGAGAAAGCCATAAAAACACTCGCCGAGATCGAGACTTTGCACCACGATGCTCAGGTCCGGGCCGGCGGCGACGGACATCCCGATGTAAGCGTACAACCCTCGACAATATCGTATTTAAACAAGATCAGCAGCCTGGAAGTGGAGGTGCATAAACTGAACCTGCTTTTGAAAAACATCTGTTCCTCCGCGTCCAGCCTGGACGGCATCGCTCTGTCGCTCGACCGCCATGTCAATGTCTTCAAAATCGAGAACAGCGAATGACGTGTCTGGAGGTATGTTTTTTTGAAGATTAGACTCATCATGGATTGTCTGTTTTCAATCTGCTCCCTAAACGACACCGTTGACTGCAGCGCCCGGAAAATGATTGAGAACGGCACATCTTACCTGATTGCCGTGGACGGCTTGAACCGATACCGGGGGATTCTTAAAGCGCCGTCGCTCCTTGAGCAAGCGCAAGACCGTTCAAAATCGATCGGTAAGCTTGTCGAACATGTCCCGCCGGTAAATGAAAATGATCCGCTCACGTCCCTCAGCAAAACGGATAGCGATATTATCCCGGTTATTGACGACGAGCAGCATGTAGTCGGCATTCTTTCGGCCAGAAGTCTGATCGAGTATCTGCCTGAGCTCTTGGACTGGGAAAAACAGCGCTACCGAAGCACCCTGAAAAACAAGCAGCTTAATTCCAGATATACGATCGACGACATCATCGGCCAGAGCAAAGAAATACTGATGCTCAAAGAGCGGATTATCGCCGCGGCGAAAACGAGATCAACCGTGCTTATCCTGGGGGAGACGGGCACCGGCAAGGAACTGGTCGCCCACGCCATTCACAGATTGAGCGACCGTCGTCACCAACCGTTTGTAAGGATCAGTTGCGCTTCCATCCCGGAGAACCTCCTCGAATCGGAGCTTTTCGGCTACGAGCCGGGCGCCTTTACGGGGGCGGTCAAAGGGGGGCACGAGGGGAAATTCGAGTTGGCCCACGGGGGAACTATTCTCCTCGACGAGATAGGGGATATGCCGCTTCCCCTGCAGGCCAAGATCCTGCGGGTGCTGCAGGAGCGCGAAATAGAGAGAATCGGCGGCCGCAGTCCCATCTCGGTCGATGTCCGTGTCATCTCCGCAACGCACCGTAATCTGTTGGACTTGGTCAGGGCAGACAGGTTCCGCAAGGATCTGTACTACCGGCTCCATGTCATACCGATCCATACGCCGCCCTTGCGCGATTATGTCGAAGACATCTCCCTGCTGATCGATCGTTACCTGACGGCTTTTTCATCGGAATACGGTATTGAAAAACCAAGGGTTGAGCAGGAATTTGTAGACAAACTGCTTCAATATTCCTGGCCCGGCAACGTCAGGGAATTGGTCAATCTTCTCGACATGGCCGTTACCCTCTCGAAAGGCGTTGTAACATGCGAGCACCTCCCCCTTTACTATATGACGGAGGAAAATGACGATAATAAGGATCATGAGGAAGCCGCCTCTTTGCGGACATACACTCTGGAAGCGGAAAGGGACGTCATCCTCAAGGCCGTCGATCTGTATCAGGGAAACAAAGTCAAAATTGCCGAAGCCCTGGGAATATCCCGGAGCAGCCTGTACAACAAGTTGCACAGATACGGCATCGAGATTTAACCGAAGTAGATAATTGCTTTCTGCCTCCTGTCCAACTGTAAAAAGTTCTGGACGATTTTCCATGGAATTGGACATAGCGTGTGCACCCTCAGATTTATTACGTAATGATATCCAATAGATAAAAATTGGCACACTCCCTGCTATATGTCTCACCAATCGGGTACAAAAAAGACTGAATCAATTAAAAAGGAGAGATCAAAATGAATAAGGTAACAACCTTGGATAAAGTAATGGACAAGGTGCATGACGGGGCGGTCATCGGACTCGGCGGATTCCTGGGGATCGGCGTCCCCCTCGGCGTGGTCGACAAGCTCCTGGAGAAAGGGGTCAAGGACCTTACCCTGATCGGCATCGTCAATGCCCATCCCTTTGCGGGCGGCAATTTCGGCGTCGCCAAGCTTTTCAAGAATAAGCAGATAAAAAAATTCATCTGCAGCCACGCCGGGACCTGCCCCGAAGCGGTTGAACAATATCGCGCCGACGAATTGGAAATTGAATACTATCCCATGGGGACATGGATTGAAAAATTACGAGCCGCCGGTTCGGGCCTTGGCGGCGTACTCACCCCGACGGGAGTGGGAACGCTCATGGAAGAGGGAAAGCAAAAACTGACCCTCAACGGCAAAGAATATATATTGGAACTTCCGCTCAGCGCCGAGATCGCTTTCATCAAGGGATATCGGGCCGATAAAATGGGAAATATCCAGTACCGCCGGGCGTCGCTGAACAGCAATCCGGTGCTGGCCATGGCGGCGGATTACGTGGTCGCCGAGGTCGATGAAATCGTGGAGGCAGGCGAGATTGAGCCGGAACTGGTGGGAACGCCTTCCATATTTGTCGACGCCGTCGTCCGGTGCATGAGTTTTGATGAACACCAAAAAGCCGTTACCGATTTATGGACGAACTGCGGACAATTAAAAGCGGTGAACCAGTAGATAGTCGCATAATAGACAGACAAATTAAAGATATCCGGGAGGAAATAGTTATGGATTACAGAGAAAGGATTGCCCGTCGTGCCGCGTTGGAACTCGGCGACGGCGAGGTGGTTAATCTTGGTTTCGGAATGCCCACGGCGGTCGCGAATTTTATTCCCCAGGGGGTCAACGTTATCCTGCAATCGGAAAACGGCTGTCTCATGGTCGGCCCGACGCCGAAATACGGGGAACATGACAAGGATCTTGCCAATGCCGGCGGACAACCTATATCATTAAGGCCGGGAGCGAGTGTTTTTGATTCCGCCATGTCGTTCGCGATTATTCGAGGCGGCCATGTCAATACCACCATTTTAGGGGCGCTGGAAGTGGACCAGCAGGGGAACATATCCAATTGGTCAAGGTTCAAGGGAAGCGCCAAGAATATTCCCGGCATGGGCGGAGGTATGGACCTGTGCTCCGGTGCGCGCAAGGTTGTTGCCATCTTGAGGCATCAGGATAAAACGGGAAACAGCAAGGTTTTGAAACAATGCGCTCTCCCCTTGACCGGCCGGGGGGTAGTCAAGGTGATCGTCACGGAAAAGGCCGTATTTCACGCTTCGCCGCAGGGGCTTTTATTGAAGGAAATTGTTAAAGACGCCACGGTCGAAGAATTGCGGAAGATCACGGACGCCGAATTCACGGTAGCGGGAGATCTCCGCGAGTATCGCCTTTGAGGTTGTCAAAGGGAGCCGGGAAAAGCAAATCCCGGCTCCGCCTCCTATCTTGCGTGCGGATCCGGGACCGGTTATTGCTCTGCGTAGTTTAACTCAACTCCCGGATCTTCACGCGATATTTTGAACTGTGGTGCTTTTTCCCTGAGAAGATCCTCCGCTCCGGAGACGAAACTTTCGATCACCTCGTGCACCGTCCGTACCGCCTTGATAAGGCCGAGGCCCTGGCCACAGGGAAACGGCCCATCCGCTTCGGCCATCCAATCCGCCTTCAAAATATACTTTTGAATATCTTGCTTCGATCCGCCTGCCGCAATGATCTCTTCAAGTTCCCGCGACGAGCTGTTCGCCAGCAGACGAACCGGCATCACCCCCCGCGCCACGATCTTTGTTGCCGTGTCATCACCGCTCAGAATCTGCCGGCGCCAAGCCTTACCTATCCGCGTGCATTCATAGGTCGCCAGGAAAGATGTCCCAATGCTTGCACCTTCCGCACCGAGAATAAGGCAGGCCGCGAATCCCCTGGCATCGGCAATTCCTCCCGCGGCGAGGACGGGAATCTTGACGGCGTCCGATACTTGCGGTATCAGGGCGAGTGTCCCGATTTCATGCGGGGAAGCAAACCCTCCGGATTCGAAACCTTCCGCAATAACAGCGTCCACGCCGGCATCTTCGGCCCGCTTGGCCAGTTCGGCACAGGGCACGACGTGAATGACGGTTATGCCGTTATTTTTGAGGGTTTTCGTATATGCCGCCGGATTGCCGGCCGCCGTGATGATAACGGGAACTTCCTCCTTGATGATCACTTCGACCAGCTCGGAGGCTGCTGTGAGCATCAGCGGAACATTTACGGCAAACGGCCTCTCCGTCAAATCTTTCAGACGTCTGATCTCTGCGCTTAAGCTCAGCGCACTTTCTTTCGCCGCGGCGATGGTTCCCAAGCCGCCCGCTTCGCTGACTGCGGCGGCCAACTGAGCATCCGTCACCCCGGCCATGCCGCCAAGGGCGATCGGATGGCGTATTTCCAGTAGTTCCGTTATACGGGTTCTCATTTTTTTCTCCTCAAGCAGAGACGGGTCTTTTATGTGATGGGGGCCGTTATGCACGGCCCCCATCAACCGTTTCAAGAGATAACGCTGATTGCCCGGCCCTGAAATGCCGGCATCAGGGATTGACGGCCTCGACCTGTGGTTCTGTGAACGGCTCCGTCTGGTGGACGATCCTCTCGGCGAAAAGCGTCTTGATCTCATCGTCAGGCAGGCCGATAATCTTCGCCAGGATGTCCGTCGTGTCCTGGCCGATCGAGGGCGAACCTCTCCACACCTTCCCGGGGGTCAGCGACAATTTGGGCACGATGCCGTAAACCCGGATGGGAATGCCCGACTGGTGATCCAGGACGGGCACGATCATTTCTCTGAGGTTGTAATGCTCGTCGGCATACTGGTCCTTGGCGCCGAAAATCCTCGAGCAGCCGATCTGGGCTTTATTGAGTTCCGTTTCGACCTCAAGGCCGGTGCGGGCCGCGCAATATTCCCGGAGTCGCCGGTCGAGCTCCTTGCCCTTCTCCGAGTTCACCGCGGCGGCGTCCTTCGAGCACTCGTTGTAACTGTAAACTTCCGGATCGAGGCCCAGGAACTTGGGCACCCTGGGGTAGATCGCCCCGCCGAAGGCCCCGATAAAGACATAGCCGTCCTTGCATTTGAAGGTATCATAAGGCTGGAACCCCGCAGCGCGGTTCCCCGTGTGACCGTAGGACGTCCCCTGGCCGGTATAGAGCGGCAAGACATTCCCCTGGGTCTGGGCAACGGCTTCGAACTGGGCACAGTCAATGACCTGCCCTTTTCCTGTCTTCTGGACAACCATGAGGGCCATCAGCGTGGCCGCCCAGCCCGTGAGCGAGGTCAGGATGTCGCCCGTGTAGGTCTTTGCCCGCTGCGGGGGACCGCTCGTGTCTCCCGTGATGCTCATCATCCCGCCATAGGCCTGCGCCAAAGCGTCGTACCCGGGACGCCCTAGGAAATCCTCCTTGCCGTACTGGCCATAAGTGCTGACCCGTACGATTACGAGTTTGGGGTTCACGGCCAAGGCAAGCTCAGGTGTGATACCGGCCCTCTCGATGGTTCCCGGCGCCGAAGACTCCATCCACACATCGGATATCTTCCAGAGGGCCATAAGGACCTCAATGCCTTTCCTGTACTTGATATCAAGACCCAGGGACAATTTATTCTTGGTAATCTCGGCGGCATCACAGCTATGTTCCCTTGGCCCCCGCGTCATAAGCGGTGGAATGATCCGGTAGGGGTCCCCGCCGGGTCTCTCTACATGTATCGTCTCCGCTCCGAAATCAGCCATCTTTGTCGCCATAAAAGGTTGAGCGGCAATAATTCCGGTGCTTGTGACCCGGATACCCTCCAAAGGTCCAAACTTTGGCGCCAGAATAGGCGTCGGCGGCCTTTTAAGATTCTTGATCCAGTCCGGGATCGTTTTTTCGAGTTCCACGATCTTCTCTTCGTTCTTTACGATTCGCTTGTCATGTGTCATCTGCCTTCTCCTCCGTTCAATTTTTTTCTCGTTAGGCCGGTCGTCACGTCGATCGATATCTACACTGTGCCATGCCATCCCGAAACGTGTCTACGCAAGGGACATGCCATGGCATTCCGAAGAAGGAGAGACAAAATTATTCATATAAAAACATCGCAATTGCGGGTATATAAAAAATAGTGGGGATCGGTGGTCAGGAATGCGGTTGTCCCAGGGGGACACTTATGGACGTCCTTAATAGAGACATGCGTCTCTATTAAGGACATATTTTATGAACTTAAATATTCAGACGGGCAATCTTCTTGTATAGAACTGATCGCTGGATGTTCAGAAGTCTTGCTGCTTTCGCTTTGTTTCCACCGGCCCGGGCAAGGGCATCAAGGATGAGGTCCTTTTCCCGGTCGGCGACCGACGTCTGAAAACTTTTCGCGTCCGGTTCCGGGGCATCATCCTCGACACACCAGCCGACACCGGGCATTAATAATCCCGTCAGATCGATCAGGGATTCCTCGCTCAGGTTTGTTGCTTGCTCAATCATATTTTCGAGTTCCCGGACATTTCCCGGCCAATGGTAATTCATCATACGTTTCAGGGATTCCGCGTTAATCCCCTGTATATCGGCGCCAATCTTCCGGTTAATTTTCTTTACCAGATAATCGACAATGAGCGGGATGTCCTCGGTTCGCTCCCTCAGGGGCGAGAGATGAATCTCCATGACCTTCAACCTATAAAAGAGGTCCTCCCGAAACCGGCCTTCCTTGACCATCTTATGCAGGTCTTTGTTCGTAGCGGCGGTAATGCGCACGTTCAGGGGGATCGGCTTCGTGCCTCCTATCCTCTCGACTTCTTTTTCCTGAAGAACGGTCAGCAGCTTGGCTTGCATCGGCAGCGACATGTCGCCGATTTCATCGAGAAAAATTGTCCCTCCTTCGGCAAGTTCGAACTTGCCCGGCTTTCCGCCCCGCATGGCGCCGGTGAAAGATCCTTCCACGAAGCCGAACAATTCCGACTCCATAAGATTTTCCGGTATGGCCGCGCAGTTAACCTTGACAAACGGCCCGTCCCGCCTCACGGAGCGGTTATGCACGGCTTGGGCAAAAACCTCTTTCCCCGTGCCGCTCTCACCGGTAATAAGCAATGTGGAATCAGTCCTGGCGGCTTTGCGGGCGAGTTTTTTTGCCGCCAGCATGGACGGTGTTTCGCCGATAATATCCATGCATGTGAAAAGCGGGCGCCGCGGTTCCACTACTTTGGAAGGATGCATAACTTTATTGGCAATCCCGCGGGCCGTTGCCATATCGGGGAAAATGGTTTTCACCACCGCTCCGATGACCTTTCCATCGCTCTTCAGAGGAAAACGCAGGATGAAAAAATCGCGGTCGTTGATCCTCAAGTATTCACCCCACTGCGAATGCCCCTGAAGAACCGTATCGTAAAGGCGGCAGCCCGGCAGGGCATCCCAGATTTTCTTGCCGACTATGTCGCCCTGGGGCAAATTGAGAACACTCTTAAAAAAAGAATTTGCAAATGTAATAATACCCGCATTGTCGATGGCCAGGATCCCCTCAAAGGGGTTATCCATAACAGCTTGCAAAAAAGATGCATCACCGGCATCAACCTTGTTTTCCGGAAGAGAGGATCTCTTCATGACAGCTTCCCCTTCGTATTTAAAACTAAAAATACTTTTAATGAGAAAAGTATAGGCAGAAAGTACTTGTATGTCAATGAGATAATAAACAAGCAAGTATGAGATATGGTGAAGAACATTTGTGGTTGCAGCAGATATAGAGACCGAGTTTCAATCCACGCGCCCGCGCGGGGCGCGACCATCGATGATGTAGGGGATCACCAGGCCGCGGGGTTTCAATCCACGCGCCCGCGCGGGGCGCGACTTCGGGGCGGTTCCGGATAATCCATATGCCATGTTTCAATCCACGCGCCCGCGCGGGGCGCGACCGTCCACTTATCCCCGCCCTTGATGATTTCTCCCGTTTCAATCCACGCGCCCGCGCGGGGCGCGACCGTCACGAAGCGCATTCAGCGGATCGTAATCGGCAAGTTTCAATCCACGCGCCCGCGCGGGGCGCGACGCAGACGCTTGACAAAAGCAAGTGTGTTGACATCATGTTTCAATCCACGCGCCCGCGCGGGGCGCGACCAAACATGAGAATACAAAACCTCATGTTCTATGGTTTCAATCCACGCGCCCGCGCGGGGCGCGACACGATCCCAAGAAGGATGAAATAGTGGAACGTAAGTTTCAATCCACGCGCCCGCGCGGGGCGCGACCAAGTCACCCGGATAGAACCATCAGTAGTGACAGGTTTCAATCCACGCGCCCGCGCGGGGCGCGACGTCCCTCGGGAGTCACGAGCGGGGTTATAGAACGTTTCAATCCACGCGCCCGCGCGGGGCGCGACCCGCTCGGTTAGATGAATTCGCCCTCATGTCCCGGTTTCAATCCACGCGCCCGCGCGGGGCGCGACTTCGCAGACCGCGCTCAGACGGAAAAATTTATAGAGTTTCAATCCACGCGCCCGCGCGGGGCGCGACAAAATTGAGATGAACGTGGAGGAAAGTCTCATAGTTTCAATCCACGCGCCCGCGCGGGGCGCGACTTAAGACGTTGACAGGAGTGGACATCAAGGATGGGTTTCAATCCACGCGCCCGCGCGGGGCGCGACTTAAGACGTTGACAGGAGTGGACATCAAGGATGGGTTTCAATCCACGCGCCCGCGCGGGGCGCGACTCAGGTTGCCGCTCGGCACCTGCACTCGATTGTGTTTCAATCCACGCGCCCGCGCGGGGCGCGACTCAGGTTGCCGCTCGGCACCTGCACTCGATTGTGTTTCAATCCACGCGCCCGCGCGGGGCGCGACTCAGGTTGCCGCTCGGCACC
>Ga0209749_1002516_pt1 | contig 11790 bp, 11 predicted proteins | sample EPASupsiteSAE347_FD_187267 | JGI IMG/M metagenome (GOLD analysis project Ga0209749, IMG submission 187267) | Bioremediated contaminated groundwater from EPA Superfund site, New Mexico - Sample SAE3-47 (SPAdes) (version 2) | ecosystem: Environmental > Aquatic > Deep subsurface > Groundwater >... | reverse complement strand
GATAGCGTTATTGATTCTCTGCCAAGCCCGAAAAATAAATTTTTTCTGGTTTTTACTTCTATAAATACAAGGCAGTTGCCGTCTTTTGCTATTATGTCCAATTCGCCAAATCTTGTTCTGAAATTTCTTTCAATTATTTTATAACCCTTGTTCTTTAAAAAATCAGAAGCAATCTCTTCCCCCAGCTTGCCGAGGGATATTTTTGGGTTATTTGCGGGAGTCATGTATTTCTCCTGGTTTACTAATAGATGAATTTTTTGGGTTTATACCCAAAAAATTTACATTGCCCGAGGGTGCGAGGGTGCGACGAACGAGGTGCGCCCTCTCTAAATCAATTCCAGTTGTTTGTCTTTTTGTTCTATTACATCGGCTACAGGCGCGAAATGTTTTCTGTGAATGGGTGTGGCGCCGAATTGTTTTAGCGCGTCAAGATGAGCTTTACAGCCGTAACCCATATTTTTTAAAAAGTTATATTGAGGATATAGTTTGTCGAGTTCGGACATAATATTATCTCTGTAAACTTTCGCGATGATTGAGGCGCACGATATTGAGCTGCATTTTGAATCGCCTTTTATGACGGCAAACTGAGGGATGTTTATATCAGGGATTGTCTGATTTCCGTCCACAAGCACGCAGTCGGGCTTTATTTTAAGGTTTAGGAGGCATTTTTTCATGGCGGCGAAAGTGGCTTTTAAGATGTTGTATTTATTTATAAAATCCACGTCTATTGTTTCAACTTGCCACGCGAGGGCCAGTTCTTTAATCTGTACGGTTAATTTTTCTCTTTTTTTCGCGGTAAGTTTTTTTGAATCTTTTAATCCGTCAATTTCAAATTCATAAGGCATGATAACCGCGGCGGCAACAACCGGCCCGGCAAGCGGTCCCCGGCCGACCTCATCAACTCCGGCAATTAATTTAAACCCTTTTTCGAAGAATATTTTTTCCATAAAAATAGATCCTTCGCTGTTCTCAGGATGACAAAAGCGCTAACGCGTCTTTGTCATTTTAAAATTGAAATTCTTGACGGGGGCCAAAGAATTATGAAAGCTTTGCCTGCAACATTTTTTTTGGGCAAGTGCCCCCATATATGGCTGTCGCCGCTGTTTGACCGGTTGTCTCCAAGCATAAAATAATTATTTGGAGGTATCGTGATTTTTTTAAGCGTATAATCCGCGCAGTTCTGCACATAGGGCTCATTTTCTTTTTTACCGTTTCTGTAGAGAGCGCCGTTTTTTATTTCCAAAACGTCGCCCGGCATGCCTATTAATCTTTTTATGTATTCTTTATCTCCGGCATTGGCTTCCGGCGGCGGATTAAATACCATTATATCACCGTGTTTGGGCGGGATAAAACGGTAAACAAATTTATTTACAAGTATGAAATCCCATTTTTTTAATGTTGGATACATTGATTCAGACGGTATGTAAAAAGGCTGAACTATAAACTGTACGATTATAACGGCAGATATTCCGGCTATTATAATAGAGTCAACCCATTCTTTTATGGAGGCTCTTGTTTTTGCGGAGAATAGGGGTTCTTTTCCCCGCGAGGTAATTTCTTTTTCATAGAAGAAAAATATGACGCGTATCAAAATAAGTACAGCAATAAAAATTGTAAGCTGCGGAATGGTTATCGAGAAAAAACGCATTATTTTTTACTCCATAAGAGATAGGCTTGCACAACCTGTTTGTTTCGATAGGTAAGTTATACAAGTAGGGGCGGCCTTGCAGGCCGCCCCTACTTTAATTAATTTAAGATTATTCCTGGAAAAAAGTTTCTTCTTTTACTTTGGTGGCTTTCTTGCCGACTTTGCCGCGCAGATAAAAAAGTTTTGCCCTTCTTGTTCTTCCCTTTTTAACAACGGTTAAAGAGCTTAGGCGGGGCGAGTGGATAGGTATTGTCCTTTCGACGCCGATGCCGTGCGCGCCTATTTTTCTCAGGGTAAACATTTCACTTAATCCGGAACCTATTCTTTCAATACACACGCCTTCAAACGCCTGAAGCCGTTCTTTTTCGCCTTCGATAACCTTTATTTTTATCTGAACGGTATCTCCGACTTTGAATGACGGAACTTCTTTTTTAAGCTGTTCCTTTTCAAGCAGTTTTATATAATCCATGGTATCCTCCGAAAATAGTTGTTCGTTGCTAGTCGCTCGTTGCTCGTTAAATGATGAAAAAATTGTGAAACAATTTTTTCTACCAATCCCTAGTCCCCAGCCCCCAGTCCCTAGCCACTGTTTTGAGCCCGCTGATTATAGCACATATATATTTATATATCAATATTTAACGCCAGTCAAGCCCGCGGGAAGAACGGTTAACCGGCTTCGTTCCCCTAGCCGTTGCCTTTATGGGTGGCAAGATAGTATGAAAGTATGGCCAGTTCGTGCGTAAGATCCACATTTCTTATGATTTCAGTGTTTTTTTTAAGCAGTTTTTTCCCCGAGAAATTAAGAATCGCTTTTATTCCGCATTTTGTGAGATTTTCGGCTATTTCTTTAGCTTTTTCACCCGGAACCGCGATCAGCGCGATTGGATATTTGCATTTTTTAGGAAAATTTTTTATATCTTTTATTTTTATGCCGCCTATTTTTTTGCCTATTTTTTTAGGGTCTTTATCATATATTTCGCAAATACTAAAATTCCATTTGGCAAAACCCGGATAATTGGCAAGCGCGGATCCTAAATTTCCGGCGCCTATCAAAACCACGTTATTTTTTTGATGCAGGTTCATTATACCGGATATTTTTTCAAAAAGCTGTTTTATGTGATAGCCGTAACCCTGTACGCCAAATCCGCCGAAATAAGAAAGGTCTTTCCTGAATTGCGAGGCCTTAATACCGGTGAGCGCCGCGATTTCTTCTGAAGAGACCATTTTTTGCCCCGCGTCCATAAGTTCTATAAGGCATCTTGAATAGATCGGAAGGCGCGCTATTGTGGGGTCGGGTATTTTTGTTATCTTTTTTATTGTATTCATAAATAATTTTTCTATCACTCTATTTCCTTTTCCTGCTTATATGTGAAATTTTCTCAAATGAATGATAATTGAACTTTTACATGGAATATGATATAAAATAAGAGTTCATTTTTATAAACTCTTAAAGGCATTCTATAATGTGTTCAGTGATGAACTGTAGAGAGGGAACAAACCACAGAGAACACAGAGGGGAAATTAAACACAGAGATCACAGAGATTTTAATTTTGACGCGCGTTGCGCGCGTCAAAATACTCTGTGTCCTCCGTGATTTGTATTTCTCTGTGACCTCTGTGGTTAAAAGGAGATAATTTTGGCATTAAGCGGATTAGATATTTATAAACTTCTGCCCAAGACAAACTGTAAAGAGTGCGGCTTGGGCTCCTGTATGGCTTTTGCCATGCGCGTAGCCGCCAAAAAATCAAAAATAGAGGAATGCCTTTATGCCTCAGATGAAGCAAAAGCCGGGATGGCTGAAGATACGCCGCAGGGCATAAAGCTGATAGAGTTCGGCCCTGAGAACGCAAGAATTAAAATCGGCGGCGAAAAAGTGTTATACCGGCACGAAGAAACCTTTTACAATAAAACCGTATTTTCGGTTGAGGTTGATTGCGCGGAAGATATTAACGCTATAGACAAAAAACTTAAAAGTATTTTTGACATAGAATTTATCATACTTAAAAATGTCGAAAAAATTGACGCGCTTACTTTAAACGCCGAGGATTGCCCTGTCCCAAAGTTCGCTGAAATTATAAAACTGATAAAAGCGCATGGCGGCAAGCCATTGATAATAAAAATAAATACAAACGATGTTTTAAATTACATAACCGCTAATCTTTTGGCGGATAAACCCATTGTTTATCCGCGGTTCGATGATGATTCTTTTTTGGATGTTTTAAAAAACAAAAAACTGCCCGTTATCATAAGCGGAAAAGATGTTGAAGATTTAGGCGCAAAGGTAAAAATATTTTTAGACGCAGGAATAGATGAGGTTCTGTTTTTCATCGAAAACAAAAAAGACGCGGTTTTTGCCGGATTGGATATTTTAAGAAAACAAGCCCTGAAGCAAAAATCAAAAAATTTAAGTTTTCCCGTTTACGCGGAAACCCCCGAGAATGATTATGCCGCCGAGGCTTCATTTTATATCTGCAAATACGCTTCCGTTGTCAGCTTTAAAAAGACAGAGAAAGAAGTTCTTCTGCCGTTATTCGTTTTAAGAAATAATATTTATCAGGACCCCAGAAAACCGATTCAGGTAGAAGCCATGCTTTACGAGATAGGCGCGGTTGATGAAACATCGCCCGTCGCCGTTACAACGAATTTTTCGCTTACTTATTTCGCGGTATCGTCGGAAATAGAGGGAAGCCGCGTGCCGGCTTATCTTTTAATTGTGGATACCGGCGGCACATCTGTTTTAAGCGCGTGGGCGTCAGATAAAATAAACGCGGATAAAATAAATAAAGCCATAAAATCAACGGGCCTTGAGGAAAAAGTAAAGCACAGGAACCTCATAATACCGGGCTATATCTATCCTGTTCAGGAAGATTTGCAGGATCTAAGCGGATGGAAGGTCTTAGTAGGCCCGAAAGAATCAAAAGATTTAGGAAATTATTTAAAGCAAATTTAATAAAATAAAACAAAAGTAGGGGTCTGGCACCGCGCTGAGTCCGCCGTAGGCGGGTCGAAGTGCGCGTGCCTGACCCCATAGGGGCGAAAGAATTTCGCCCCCTCAAGTCGTGAATTTAAGAAAGGTTATTATGATTTCAGAAGTTGTATTAGGCAATACCTTCATAGGCGGGGATAAAAATATTAATAAACCGCTTGTCGCGATGGAAATATTTGATAAAAAATATGAAAATATGCCTTTAGGATTAAAGTCAGGCATCAATGAAGAATTAACGGCTGATACTGTTAAATGGGCGTCTTTTTGCGAGAAAGAGTGTAACGCTGACGCGATACTTCTGCGTCTAGTGAGCATAAATCAGGATGACGGTAGGGGCACCACATGTGGTGCCCCTACATCAATAAAAAATATAGCTGATTCTATAAACATCCCGTTAATATTATGGGCAAGCGGCAACCCTCAGGCAGACGAAAAGTATATACCTGTTATAGCTAAGGCTCTGCGCGGCAAAAATATATTGATAGGGCCGGTCAACCAAAATAATTTTAAAATACTTGGCCAGTCGGCGATAGACAACAATCACGGGTTAGTGATAGAAACGCCGCTTGATATAAATATTGCCAAGCAAATCTCGCTTTCATTAAATAACATGGGTGTCGGTTTTGATAAAATGATTATATACCCGACAAGCGCTTCAATCGGCTATGGCTTTGAGTATGCGTATTCAATTTCCGAAAGAATTCGGCTTGCCGGCCTTGAAGGTGATAGATATCTTTCACTTCCATTAATTAGCATGCCCGGGGAGGTTGTCTGGTCCGTTAAGGAAGTAAGTGAAGAAAATCCCGTCTGGGGCGAACTTAAAAAAAGAGCCGTATCGTGGGAAACGGTAACAGCGTTTTCGTACATCATAAGCGGCGCTAATTTAGTAGTAGTAAGGCATCCGGAAACAGTCAAAGCGCTAAAAAAAGAAATAGATGAATTAATGAGCTAATAGCCGCGGGGCATAAGGACGCGTAAAAAAATATTTAACGCAGAGGTCGCAGAGTACGCAAAGAGGGACTGATTTTCAGGAAAAACTTCGTTTTTCCTGAAAAGAATCTCCTTAAAGGAAACCTTTTTTGGAAAAAAAGTTTCCTTTAAAATCCTTCCCAAAAACTTTTATAGCTAAAGTTTTTTGAGAGAGCTTGAGAGAACTTTTTTAGTAAAAAAGTTCTCTCAAAAAGCATTCTTTTGCTCTGCGAAAGCAGAGCAAAAATTGTTCTCTCTGCGTTCTCCGCGTCCTCTGCGTTGAAAAATGTTTCTTAAATATAAAGGAGATTTTATGTTTATAATAGGCGAACGAATTAACGGCATGTTTTCAACGGTTGCCGAAGCCATAAAAAATAAAGACGAAAAGTTTATACAAGATTTAGCTCTAAAGCAGGTCGAGGCCGGCGCGCACGCCCTTGATATTTCATTGGGGCCCGCGATTAAAAAAGATACTTGTGAAGTCATGAGCTGGCTGGTTGAAGCCGTATCTAAAGTTACTAATGTTACATTATCAATAGACAACCCGCACGCGGACATAATTGAAGCAGGCTTAAAAAAATGTAAGTCCCCGGCCATAATAAATTCCGCGTCGTTGGAAAAACACAGATTTGACTCTCTTTCCGATCTTGCCATCAAATATAACGCATCACTTATTGTTCTTGGGATGGATGAGGTGGGCGTGCCGCAGTCCGCTGAAGATAAATGCGCTAAAGGGCTTGAAATAATAGCTCTTGCTGCGGAAAAAGGACTAGACGCCGAAAAAATTTTTATAGACCCGATTCTGTTGCCGATTTCCGCGGCGCAGGACCAGATTAAAGTCGCGCTTGATACGATACACGATTTTAAGCTTGTTTGCGACCCGCCGCCAAAAACAATTGTCGGGCTGTCAAACATATCACAGCAGGCGAAAAACAGAAAAATAATCAACAGGACATTTCTGGTGATGGCAATGTACTGCGGCCTTTATGCGGCTATTTTAGATCCGATGGATGAAGACCTTATGAAATCAATCAAAACCGCGAACCTCGTTTTAAACAAGGAAGTATATTATCAGGATTTTTTAAGTGGATTTGCGAAGCCCTAAACTACGCTCTAGGTGCAGTTTTTTAGCATGTTTTTACTACTGCCGCATAAAAATAGCATTATAATCACCGTATGCCGCCTATGACTTATGGCTATTGTAAATATTGCGAAAGTTCCGTTATTAAATCCTGAAGATTCACAAATTTTACGGAAATCCCGCCAAAGGTGTGAACGAATGACTGAGTGACGTCATTTGCTGCGACTAAAAATTTGCCCTTCAGATATCGTTTGTGAAATGCCCGAATATTTTTGGGGTTAAAATCAGCGCTGGACCATTTACATTCAATCGCGATCGGGTTGCTTCCTCTTGGGGTGATAATAAAATCTATTTCATGTCCTCTTTTATCCCGCCAATAAAAAATTTGCTTTGTCTGAAAGCGCCCAATAAGTTCGTTGAGAATAAAATGCTCCCAAAGACAGCCGTTATCTTCACTGCGCAATTCATGCCAGCCGCGATGATAGCAGACAAAACCGGTATCAAAAGCATATACCTTCGGGGCAGATATAATTTCCGAGGAAAGATGCGAGGAAAACGGGCGGATAATATTAATTACATGTGTTGCTTCAAGAACTTTTAAATAGTTGGTTATCGTGGGACGGCTGACTTCGCAGGGGCTTGAGTATTTAGTCGCCTCAAAGATGCCGCCGCTATTTATCATGATTAGTTCCGTGAATTTTAGAAAAGAATATCTTCTTTCAAGACGAAAAAGTTCCTGGACGTCCTTTGCCCAATATGAATCAATCCACTCCTGAAAATCGCGCTCCGGAATTTTTTTAGCGAGAAAAAAAGGAGGTAATCCTCCGCGCAAAAACCTGTGTTGCAAATTTTCTTGTTTAAAGTCGCGCAGATCGGAATGAATCATCGGCGTTAGTAGCAATTCCAGTTTTCGGCCGGTTAATGTGTCTTTGAACTTTGAAGAAGCGGCAAGAGTAGATGATCCCGTAGCTAAAATGCGGATGTCAGAGTAGTGATCTGCGGCTATTTTTAAAATTTCGGACGGATTGTGCAGTCGGTGAATTTCGTCTAATACAATTCGTTTTCCGCGTAAACTGTCCAAAAATGCCTGAGGATCTTCCATTGTTCGCCGTACTCTCGGCAGTTCGCAGTCAAAATATTCGATTTTATCAAGACTTTCACAAATGCAGGTTTTGCCGGAACGCCGCACACCAGAAAGCCAGAGAATTGTCCGTTCTTTCCATAATTCTTCGATTTTTTGCAGCCAAAATTTTCTGTGTACCATACGAAAGTATTATAACATATAGTGCCACTAAATGCAATACACGGAGATTTCAAGTGCCAAAATATCGTTGTTTTTAGATTAAATTTTAATATTTACCCATTTTCAGGTATTGCCTTGTTTATTAGCACTTACCGCCGCTAATATTGTATTACTCAACAACATCGCTATCGTTAGAAGGCCCACGCCCCCGGGGACGGGTGTTATATAGGAAGCTTTATTTTTTACATTTTCAAAATCCACATCTCCCGTAACTTTGCCGTCAATTCTATTTATGCCGACATCTATTACGCACGCGCCTTGTTTTACCATGTCAGCGGTTACAAAATTTGGTTTTCCGATCGCGCTTATAAGAATATCGGCTTGAAGCGTATGTTCTTTTAAATCTTTTGTTTTAGAATGGCATATTGTTACAGTGGCGTTTTCGTTTAATAAAAGAATAGATATGGGTTTTCCCACAATGTTACTTCTGCCCAGAACAACGGCATTTTTGCCTTCAACGGATATTTTATATTCTTTTAAAAGTTCCATTATCCCAAGAGGCGTGCAGGGCACGAATGCGGCTTTTCCGTAAAGAAGATTTCCCAAATTAGCCGGATGAAACCCGTCAACATCTTTATCCGGCGATACCGCGCTTAAAATCTTTAATGTGTCAAATTTTTTAGGAAGCGGAAGCTGGACAAGTATTCCGTGAATAGTTTTGTCATTATTTAATTCGTTTATCTTATTCAAAAGCGCGCCTTCATCAATTGTGTCTTCCAGAAAAATATTATCCGTTAAAATTCCAACAGCCGCGCATTTTTTCGTTTTTGAATTTATGTATATTTTTGAAGCCGAGTCATACCCTACAAGAATCGTAACAAGTTTGGGCGTGATTTTATGCTTTTCGTGTAAATTTTTTATTCTGTCTTTTAAATTGTGTATTATTTTATCGGCAAGATTTTTGCCTTCCATGATGACTGTGTGCATAGTAACGCTCCATGGGGTATGGTTCTTATATTCGACCGAGGGGGCTCGCCCTTCGGGCTTAAGCCCCTGAGGGACAGGCACAAAAGTTGCAATTCGTTTCCTTTCGACTGCGCTCAGGACACTGCAGCGAATCGCAACTTTTGAGCCAGTCCCCCGATTTGTTCTTTATAGATGTTTCAAATCCTTTATAATTGTCCTGTAGAAGGGAAAAGTGCAGGCGCATATAATAGGAGAAGTAATTAAAGTAAGAGGTGGACAGCATGATAAAACCTGATTTTATGCCCATAGCGATAGGAAGTTTTCCCCACGAAAACGCGGATGAGGCGTTGGAGATAATATTTAAATATTTTAAAGACATACCATTGTGGCCGCAATTGCCGAAGGTTTCTTTTAAAGAACAGATGTATGTTCAATATTCAAAAGGCTTGCCCGGCCTTGTAATAAACTTGATAAACAATACATATTATATACAGTATGATGACGCCATTTATGAAAAGATAGCGGAATTTTTTGAAAAATCTTTTGAAGGAAGCCCTGAGGATTATGCTCTGGAAGAAGATGCGGCAGCAGGTTTCGCCGAATTTTTGAAGCAAAAAGAGAGAATAAAAAAATTAAATCCCAAAGCCGTAAAAGGCCACATTACCGGGCCTCTAAGCCTGGCGCTTGGAATTTTAGACCAAAATAAAAAGCCCGTCATCTATCACGAAGAATATTTTGACGCTATAGCTCAGCTGATAATTAAAAAAAGCGAATACCAGATTAAAAAATTAAAAGAGCTAAATGATAATGTAATATATTTTCTTGATGAGCCGTACTTAAGCAGTCTCGGGTCGGGAATGCTTAACCTGGACAAGGAAAAAATAAAAGAAAATCTTAAGAATGTAATTGCTAAAATAAAAGAGTTTGGCGTAAAAATTGGCATACACTGCTGCGGCAACACCGACTGGTCTTTTATAATGGATCTTGGCGCGGACATAATAAGCTTTGACGCGTATAATTACGGAGAAGACCTTCTGCAGTTTTCACAAGAATTGAAAGTGTTTTTGGAAAAAGGCGGCATGTTGGCGTGGGGTATAGTGCCGTCAACGAAAGAATTTGAGGCGGCCACATTTGACGGCCTTATCAAAAAACTTTATGGCCTCTTCGGGATACTTGCGGGCCGCGGATTTAACATAAAAGATGTACTGAAAAAATCGTTTGTAAGCCCCAGCTGCGGCATGGGCTCGCTTGATGAACCCCTTGCTGAAAGCATAGCGAAAATGACAATTGAAATTTCAAATCACATAAAAAAAGAATACGGTATTTAATCAGTGATCAGTTATCAGTGATCAGTTAATGTAAAAACTTTAAATTGCCGTGCAATTTAAAGTTTTATCTAAAATTGTTCATTGATTACTGATAACTGATTTGAGGGGTTGATTTTTTTTAAAAGGATTATATAATAGGGAAAGTGAAATTTGGTTTGACCCTTTTTAGAAAATTTTTTTAAGTTTGATTGTTAAATTTTTAACAATCAAAAAGAGGGTTTCAGGTATTGCTCTTCTTAAATATTTAAAAGGAGGTTTTTAAATAAAATGAGCACTACAACGACAAAAAAGAATCTTTATGAAAACGTGGCCGAACAGTTCAATAAGGCTGCAGACACGATGAAGCTGGACAAGTATGTCCGCAGTATTCTGTCTAAGACAACAAATGAAATTGTCGTAAACTTTCCGGTTAAGCTGGATGACGGCAGGGTAGAAATGTTTACCGGCTATAGAGTCCAGCACAATAACGCGCTTGGGCCGTACAAAGGCGGTTTGAGATATCATCCCGCGGTTGATATAGACGAAGTGCGCTCGTTGGCGACATGGATGACATGGAAAAGCGCGATAGCCAATATCCCATACGGCGGAGCGAAAGGCGGGATACAGATAGACCCGTCAAAATATAGTCAGGCGGAGCTTGAAAGAATAACCCGCCGTTTTACATTCGCGTTGGGCAATAACATCGGTCCCGAATACGATATACCGGCTCCGGATGTAAACACAAACGCCCAGATTATGGCGTGGCTGTTAGATACATATCTTCAGATGATGCCGCCCCATGAAAGGCAGGCCTGCATTCACGTTGTTACCGGCAAGCCGATAGAATCGGGCGGAAGCATAGGCAGAGATAAGGCAACCGGCCAGGGTGTCGTATATACGATAGAAGAATGGTCAAGGGATAGAAATTTTGATTTAAGCAAAGCGACATATATTGTACAGGGTTTCGGCAATGTGGGTTCATGGGCATCGCGTCTATTAAAACCGCACGGATCTAAACTTGTTGCCGCCGAAGACCATACCGGCGCGATAGGAAATCCCGACGGAATAGACCCTGATGATTTAACGGAATACGTAAAAAAGAATAAGGGCGTAGGCGGATACCCAAAAGCTAAAGCCATAGACCACAAAACGTTTTTAAGCACAAAAGCTGACATCTTTGTGCCGGCCGCGCTTGAAGGCCAGATTACCGCTGAAACGGCGCCGCTTCTTAATGTAAGGCTTGTAGCCGAAGGCGCGAACGGCCCGACAGACACGGACGGGGACAGAATACTTCTTGAAAAGAAAATAGATTTAATACCTGACATATTGTGTAATGCGGGCGGCGTGGTAGTAAGTTATTTTGAATGGCTTCAGAATAAAAGAAGCGAGTTCTGGGATTTAGAAGAAGTTGACAAAAAACTTCATAAAATAATAACTGCCGCTTATAAAAAAGTGAGCGACGCGGCTAAGCAATATAAGGCCGACTGGCGCACAGCGGCTTACATTGTGGCGCTGTCAAGACTTCACTTGGTTTATAAAGAACGCGGAATATTCCCGTAAACCATGGTTTAATAATAATTATTGTAGGG
>Ga0209749_1002514_pt1 | contig 11798 bp, 11 predicted proteins | sample EPASupsiteSAE347_FD_187267 | JGI IMG/M metagenome (GOLD analysis project Ga0209749, IMG submission 187267) | Bioremediated contaminated groundwater from EPA Superfund site, New Mexico - Sample SAE3-47 (SPAdes) (version 2) | ecosystem: Environmental > Aquatic > Deep subsurface > Groundwater >... | reverse complement strand
TCGAAGCCGGGAATGTCCATGACGCCATGGCGATCGAGGCCCGGCAAAAGGCGGCAGGGGACCTCCTCCTCGCGAAACGGGATGCCTTCATTGCCGCAAGAATCGCTCAGACCCTGTCAACGGGAGAGACGGGCATCCTTTTCCTGGGCATGCTGCACAACATTTCCTCACTCCTGCCGACAGATATGGAGGTATCCTACCCCATGAACCGTCCTTTGAATAAAAGGAGGAAACAATATGGTTGAGCATATTCCAACTATCCTCGTTGTCGATGACGAAGAAGAAATACGGAAGATCATGAGCCGTATTCTTGAGAAGGAAGGGTTCAAGGTTATCACCGCTTCGGATGGGCAGCAGGCGATGCACAAGATCTGTTTTGACGCCCCCAATGCCGTCCTGCTCGATGTACGCATGCCGGGTCTTAGCGGCATGGAAATCCTGAAAAAAATCAAGAAAATCGACGACGATCTGCCGGTGGTCCTCGTCACGGCGTACGCCGATATTCACCAGGCCGTCACGGCCATCAAGGAAGGGGCCTACGATTATCTTGCCAAGCCCTTCGACAATGACGAGGTGATCTGGATTACCCGCCGAGCCCTTGTGGAAGGTCAATTAAAAAGGAACCTCAAATCCACAGTTAATCGTTATCACAGCAATTTCGGTCTAATCGAAAACATGGGGCCGAGCGACAAGATCGCCCGCCTGGTAGCCGATATCCATCGGGTGGCGAAGTCGGGATTCTCCGTGGTCATTATCGGCGAAACGGGTACGGGAAAGGAACTTGTTGCCAGGGCCATTCACGGAGACAGCACCCGAGCGGAGAGGCCTTTCGTGGCCGTCGATTGCGGCGCCATTCCCGAGAACCTGCTGGAGAGCGAACTGTTTGGCCATGAAAAGGGATCGTTCACCGGGGCGGACCACCAGAAATTAGGCAAATTCGAGCTGGCCCACGGCGGCTCCCTCTTTATGGACGAGATCGGAAACATGCCCGCCGGTTCCCAGGCGAAGTTTCTCCGGGTGCTCCAGGACCGGAAGCTCTACCGGGTCGGCGGCGTCAAACCTGTAAACGTTGATATCCGGCTCATTGTGGCCACCAACCAGGACCTCCATGAAATGGCAGACGATGGTGCGTTTCGCAAGGACCTTTATTATCGTCTGAGTGAGTTTACGATCCGTATCCCCGCCCTCCGGGAAAGAAAGGAAGATATCCCCTATCTGGCCAAGCGGTTTCTGGATCTGGCCAATATAGAGCTGAAAAAATTGGTAGCCGGCTTCACGGACGAGGCGGTGGAGACATTGATGTCTTACAATTGGCCGGGAAATGTGCGCCAGCTCCGGTCGGTGATCCGGCGGGCGGTCCTGGTGGCCACGGATACTATCACCGAAAAGGATATCAGCATCAAGCGGGTCTCGGTGCCGGGAATGGCCTTTCCCAGGAAAATTACGGGGAAATCGCCCTGGGGAAATGTCTCCTTGAGCGAGATTGTCCAGCAGAGCGTCCTGGCGGTTGAAAAAGAGGTGCTCACGGAAGTGCTAAAATTTACCGGCGGCAATAAGGCCAAGGCCGCCAGATTGTTGCACGTCGATTACAAGACCATGCACACGAAGGCAAAAAAATTCGGCATTCAGCAAAACGGAGGGAACAATGACGACGAAACGCAAATCAGATAGCAAGGAAACGGACGCCGGTCGAGGCGACATCGGAGGCGGAATTTTCAGCAGTTTGTCCGGATTCATAAATAATCTTGGCGATTTGGCCGAGGCAGGGGAACGCCTTTCCAAACGCCGGGCCTCAAAACAGGAACGGGGGGACAAAGCTGCCGCCGGAGAAAAGGCGGGGGGCGAGAGTAGTTTCAGCCGTATCATCAGCGGCTTGACCGACATCGCCGAAAAGCTCAACGAGATCTCGGAAAAAGGGGAAGCCATTTCTAAAAAGGGTGAATTTACCTTTCCCTCCAAAGAAGGGGGCATCAAAGGGGTCTATGGTTTCAGTCTGAAAACGGGCCTCGGCGGGAAGGAGGACGCGATCAAAGTGGAACCCTTCGGCAATATCCGCAAGGACAAGAAAACCGGCGCGGCAGTCGTCCAGGAGATCCATGAACCCCTCGTCGATGTCTTTGAAGACGCCGACGGCACCACCCTGATTGCGGAAATGCCCGGCGTGGGACCGGAGGATATCAGGATCGAGATCCGGGACGACGTTCTGACGGTTTTTGCCGAAAAGGGCGAGAAAAAGTACCGGAAGGAGATCCTCCTGAGTCATATGCTTGTAAAGGAAAAAACCAGTGTCACCTGCAATAACGGCATCGTAACCATTCGCTGCGAGAAGGGGAGATAAGGACAGGTGAGAAACTATGAAAGAGACTGAAAAGCCGCTTATCAAACTGAAAGTAACGGAAGCATTGACCAAGGATGTCGGACGCGCCCTGGCCCGGATGGGGCCGGAAGATCTCGAACGGCTCCAGGCAGCGATCGGCGATACGGTGGAAGTCGAGGGAAAGCGCAAGGCCCTCTGCAAGGTCATGCCCGCCTATAAAGAAATCCGCGGCCAGTCCCGGGTCCAGTTGGACGGACTGACCCGGGAGAACGCCGGCGTCGGCCTCGACGAAACGGTTAAAATCAGCAAGATGAAGTGCCGTCCGGCGGAACGGATCGTCCTGACGCCGACCAATGTCACCCCGTCGGAGCGGGATCTGCAATACATCGGGAGCCTGCTCGACGGCTTGCCGGTTCTGGAGGGAGCTAAAATACAGGCGGCCCTCTTCGGCAGTCGCGCCGCCTTCTTTAAGGTCGAATCCGTGGCGCCCAAGGGGCCGGTCATCATCAACCCGGCCACCGTCCTCGTTATCGGCAAGTCTCAGGGAGAAGAAGCAGGGGGCGGACGGACCCTCGCCTATGAGGACATCGGCGGCCTGAAATCCCAGCTCCTGCGGATCAGGGAGATGATCGAACTGCCCCTGCGCTATCCCGAGGTTTTTGAACGACTCGGAATCGACGCACCCAAGGGCGTTCTCCTCTATGGCCCCCCGGGGTGCGGGAAGACTCTCATCGCCCGGGCTATCGCCCACGAAACGGAGGCCAGTTTCTTTTCCGTCAGCGGGCCGGAGATTATCCATAAGTTCTACGGTGAAAGCGAGGCCCACCTCCGTAAGATCTTCGAAGAGGCTTCCCGGAAGGGACCGAGCATCCTGTTTCTCGACGAGATCGACGCCATCGCCCCCCGCCGGGAAAACGTCGTCGGGGACGTGGAAAAGCGGGTCGTGGCCCAACTCCTCGCCCTCATGGACGGCCTTAACAAAAGACAGAATCTTATCGTCATCGCCGCCACCAATATCCCCAACGCCCTCGATCCTGCCCTGCGGCGTCCGGGCCGTTTTGACCGGGAGATCGTCATTCCGATCCCGGATCGGCGTGGCCGACTCGAGATCCTCGAGATCCACAGCCGGGGAATGCCCCTGGCCGTGGACGTAGATATGGAACACCTGGCCGAGATCACCCATGGCTTCGTCGGAGCTGATTTAGAAGCCCTCTGCCGGGAAGCGGCCATGAGTTGCCTGCGCCAGATTATGGGGGAAATCGACTTCGGTCAGTCCGGGATACCCTATGAAACCCTCGCGAAACTCGAGGTGGGAATGGATGATTTCCTGACGGCCCTGCGAGAGATCGAACCCTCGGCCATCCGGGAGGTCTTCGTCGAATCACCAAACATCCGCTGGGAAGACGTGGGCGGCCTCGCCTCCCTGAAGGAGCGCCTCATCGAGGCCGTGGAGTGGCCCCTGAAGTATCCCCACCTTTTTGAAAGGGGAGGGGTGACACCGCCCAAGGGGATCCTCCTCGTCGGCCCGCCGGGGTGCGGAAAGACGATGATGGCCAAGACGATCGCCACGGAGAGCCACGTCAATTTCATCTCCGTCAAGGGACCGGCCCTGATGTCGAAATGGGTCGGGGAGTCGGAAAAGGGGGTCCGGGAAATCTTTCACAAAGCGAGACAGGCGGCCCCCTGCATCATCTTCTTCGACGAGATCGACGCCCTCGTCCCGACCCGGAGCGCCGGGTCGGCGGATTCTCATGTCTCGGAACGGATCTTGAGCCAGTTCCTGGCCGAATTCGACGGGATCGACGAACTCCGGGGGGTCCTCGTCCTGGGGGCGACCAACCGTCTGGATATGCTGGATGCGGCGGTTCTCAGGCCGGGACGCTTCGACGACATCGTGGAAATGATGATGCCGGACGAACAGGATCGGGAGGCGATCTTTGCCGTCCATCTCCGGCAGAAGCCTGTAGACAAGGAGATACAAACCTCCGTCATGGCCGGAAAAACAGAAGGATTCAGCGGCGCCGACATCGCCGCCGTCGTACGCAAGGCGGCCATGACCGCAGTGCGCCGCGCCGTGGCGATCCTGGAAAAGGGAGGGACGGGAGAACCGGTCATCCTCATCCGGGGACAGGATATCGAAGCGGCCATCGAAGAAGTGCTCCGGGGAATGAGATGATGAATCCGGGAATCTATCTTTTTTGTCTGACCCCGTCCTCCCCCCTTCCGGAAATAACCGGGATGGGAATTGACGGGGAACATCCCCTTTTTGTCGAGGTTGTCGGAGAGATCGCCGCCGTCATGGCCGAGGTTGATCTCGATGACTTCTCTGGTCCCACGTCCCGGGGAAAAATGGAGGATCTGACGTGGGTGGCCCCCCGGGCGCTCCGTCACGAAGAGGTCGTCATGGCCGCAATGGATCACGGCCCCGTCCTGCCCGTCCGTTTCGGCACGGTATTTTCTTCCCTGGCTGCGGCGGTGGAACCGTTACGGCGGCGCCAGGACGTCTTGAGGAAATTTTTCCAGGATACGGCGGGCAAACGGGAATGGACCATCAAGGGATATGTGGACCTGCCCCGGGCCCGGACGAGAATGACGGCGGCGCGCCTGGCGGCGGAAAAGGAGCAATTGGCGGGCCTTTCTCCCGGGAAACGCTATTTTGGGGAGCGGAAAATCAAGGGGGAGGTGGATAAGGCGACGACGTCCTGGATCAAGGGGGTTGGGGAAGAAATCGAAAAGTTGGCTAAGGAGATGTCCGCGGGGTTCAGTGAATGCCGTCTCCAGTCGCGTGAGGTCACAGGCAGGGGTGAGGAGATGTTTTTCCACGGCGCCCTGTTCGTACCCGACGGGTCCGTGGACGTTCTGGAGCGCATGAACGATGAATGGAACAGACAGTATGAATCACAGGGACTCCAAATCGAGATTTCCGGACCCTGGCCGCCCTACCACTTCGCCCCGGAGCTTTAATTAGCAAGAGGGATCATGGCTTATCTGCTATACGGTATCGTGAAAGATTCGGCATCCAGGCCAATACCGGATTCCCGCATTCGCGGGAATGACGGGTTTGACATGTATTGTGGCCGGTTTGATAATGGAAATTTGGCGGGTGTGAAAGGTAAGCCGGTGATCTTTGTCGAAGCTCACGGCCTGTGCGCCGCCGCATCGGAACTGGACCTCGAGGAGGGGGCGCCACCGGTTGCCGAACTGCTCGCCTATGCCCAGGTTGTGGAGGCGCTCCATCGCCGCCGGGCGGTTGTCCCCATGAGATACGGGTGCTTCCTGAACGATATTCCGGCAATCAGGGGCGTCCTGAAGGAAAGGCGGCGCCAATATGAGACCCTGCTTGCGGAATTAGCGGGCCATGTCGAAATGGGGATACGGATACTCCTTTCCGAAAAGGGGTCCCATCACCGGCAGGGAGAGATGAACAACGGAGAAACTCTTTCCACTACGGTAACAACGACGCAGCCAAAGGAAGAACATGCAATCAACGGACGTGCCTATCTTGCGCTCCGAAAAGTCCACTACCGGATGCAGGAGGAGGCCTCCCAGGATCGCCAATCGCTTATAGATCGCTATATACATGCTTTTTCCGGACTTTGCGCCAGGCACCGCATAGAAACGGAAGCAAAGAAAGACGCTGTCATTTTATCCCTCTATTTCCTGACGCCGGCAAGTGCCGTCAACCGCTTCCGGGAAACCTTCGGGGATATAGCGGCAAAAGGAAATGACGAGGCTATGCTCAGCGGCCCCTGGCCTCCGTATAATTTTGTTACCCCGGCCCACCCCCGCCCCGGCCCTTCTCTTGAAGGGGAAGGAGAGTATAAGCCAATGGATTCATGAACATATAGAGTGCATTTCCATAGAAAGGAGAAACCGCCGATGGAAGACAAAACCTCGGATGCAGCAGGCCATGAACTTTCAGGACGGTACGAACAACTCTACACCATGCTCCTGGATGCCATCCCCTCGTCCGTCCTCCTGATCGATCAGCATTTGCGCATCGTCTCGGCGAATCGCAATTTTCTCGAAAAGGGACAGCGGACCCTCGCGAACACCATCGGCTACCGCCTGGAAGAGGTATTCCCCACCATTATCCTCGACCAGATGGATATTACCAAGCGCATCCGCCAGGTCATCGAAAAGAATCAACCGGCCAAGGGAGAGCGGATGACCTACCGCGCCCCCGGAGTTCCCATCCGCATCTATTACTATAGCATCCTGCCCTTCACCTGGCAGGGGCGGGTGGAAGGGGCGGTCCTCCTCATGGACGACGTGACGGAGCAGGTGCGGCTGAGCGAAGAGGTGCGGCGGGTGGAGCGGCACCTGGCAAGTATCGTGGAGAGCGCCAGCGACCTGATTCTCTCCATGGACAGAAAGGGGACGATTCTGACGTGGAACGCAGCGGCGGAGAGGCTCTCCGGTTATAACGCGGCGGTAGTCCGGGAGCGCTTTTTTACCGACTTCTGCACCGACGAGGACCGCAAGGATATCCAGGAGATTTTTTTTCGCATTGATACCCGCAAGTATGCACAGATGAAGGAATCCCCCTTGCGGACCAGCAAGGGGATGTTCATTCCCGTTTCCTGGGTCTTTTCCCCCCTGAAGGACAGTTACAATCAGACGGCGGGCGTCGTGGCGGTGGGACGGGATTTGACGGAACGGCGGAAATTTGAGATGGAGCTGCATCAATCCCAAAAATTTGCCGCCCTAGGGGTTATGGCGGGCGGCATCGCCCATGAAATCAGGAATCCTCTGGCCATCTGCTCATCCAGCGCCCAGTTTCTTATGGAAGAGGACAGCACGCCGGAGTTTCGGCGGGAGTGCGCGGAAAAGATCCACAAGGGCATCCAGAGGACCTCGGCTATTATCGAAAATCTCCTCAAATATTCTCATCCTTCCACAACGACCCGGACGACCCTGGTCAATCTTGTTTCCCTGATCAGGGAAACCCAGACGCTCGTAACCTATCACGCCAATATCCTCAAGATCGAAATCCATACATCTTTTCCTCAGGAACCGGTCATGGTAGAAGGGGTGGCCACCCTGCTGCAGCAGGTTTTCATGAATCTTTTCTTGAACGCCATTAACGCCATGCCCACGGGGGGGCGCCTGGGAATTGATGTGAAAATGATCCAATCCGAGGTCCGGGTGCAGGTTACGGACACCGGTTGCGGCATCTCCCCCCGGGAAATAGGAAAGATCTTCGATCCTTTTTATACGACTTCCATCGTGGGGAAAGGGACCGGCCTCGGCCTGTCTCTCTGCTATTCCATCGTAAAGCAGCACCGGGGGATCATTGACGTGGAAAGCATAGAAGGACGGGGCAGCATCTTTACGATAAAATTGCCGGCCCGTTACGGCGGAGGGGAACCGTGAACGAAAAACACGCCCCGATTCTCGTCGTCGATGACGAGCCCGAGATGTGCTGGATTCTTGAAAATATCATCCGCAAGGCGGGTTTTACGAGCATGAAAGCCTTGAGCGCCCGGGAAGCAATTGCCCTGACCGAAAGCAATAAATTCGACATGGCCTTTTTAGACGCCAAACTGCCGGACGTTGATGGTCTCGAATTGGCCCGGCAGCTCCGCAAAACAAATGTCCATCTATCCATCGTCATCGTTTCCGGCTACTTCTACCAGGATGACCTGACCATTGAGGGGGCCCTCGGGTCGGGGTTGATCACCTCCTTTGTCGGCAAGCCCTTCGATCATGACGAGATAGTAAGCGTCATTACCCGCTTCGCCTCCCGGTAGGGTAAACCTTCCCGTCATCTCAGGAATGGATTCCATAGCCATGATTCCCTATCTACCGCTATTCATGACGGACTTAAAAGCAATGTTCTCCCTCCCCTTCAAGGGGAGGGTTGGGGTGGGGATGGGTTAAGATGTCGTAGTAATTACATAAACCCCACCCTCTCCCTGAGGGAGAGGGAATTTTGCGACTTTTTGCGAACCGGGACCGTCACGACGGGTCTGTCCCGGAGGCTGGCATATATGTTGCTCTTACAGGAGACAGGCATGCCCAAACAACATCAAAAGGAGGAAATAACGATGGCCAAGGTTCAGAAATCAACGGATTCATCGAGTTTGGCAGAAGTTGTCGACCGGATCCTCGATAAAGGTATCGTGATCGATGCCTGGGCGAAGGTATCTCTGGTCGGCATCGAGCTGCTTTCCATCGAGGCGAGAGTTGTGATTGCTTCGGTTGAGACGTATCTCAAATACGCCGAGGCGATTGGTCTGACAGCCAGTGCCGCAGCCCCGGCATAAGACTGAACGTATGGATGCCCAAGAGGCGGGGGATGTGGAAAGCACCCGCCTCTTGGGGGTTTTCCAGTTTCGGGGGAAGATGAAGGAGAATCATCATGGGTAATCTGACCGATGACATGACCCGTTTGCGCGGGGAGGTTGACGCCTTGCGGAGTGATCGGGGAGCGCTGATGCAGGAATTGGCGCGGGGGGCCAGGGATCTGGCCGCTACGGTTTCGGCCATGCAGGCTGATTTTGCCGCCGCCCACACCGCAATGGCCAGAAAGTCCAGGAGAGAGCGCATCTCATACGTAGCGAGGATCAAGAAGCAGGTCGGCAGGATGAGAAAAGAGACGTCCTCCGATCTCGCCGGCGCTCGCCGCGCCTGGTTAGGTAAATCAAAATAAAACGACAACAACATCCGAAGGAGGAAATAGCGATGGCCAAGGTTCAGAAATCAACGGATTCATCGAGTTTGGCAGAAGTCGTCGACCGGATCCTCGACAAAGGTATCGTGATCGATGCCTGGGCGAAGGTATCTCTGGTCGGCATCGAACTGCTTTCCATCGAAGCGAGAGTTGTGATTGCTTCGGTTGAGACGTATCTCAAATACGCCGAGGCGATTGGTCTGACGGCCAGTGCCGCGGCTCCGGCATAAGCCTGACCTGAATGAGGGATACCCATGGGGCGGGGCTGCTTTTGTAGACCGCCTTCATGGGTATTCCGGTTTCGGGAGAAGATGAAGGAGAATCATCATGGGTAATCTGACCGATGATATGACCCGTTTACGCGGAGAGGTTGACGCCCTGCGGAGAACGCGAGGGGTGCTCATGCAGGAATTAGCGCACGGGGCCAGTGATCTGGCCGCAGCGGTTACAGCCATGCGGGCCGATTTTACTGCCGCCCACACCGCGATGGCAAAAAAGACCGGCGAGGAGCGGGAGGCTTTTGTAGCCGCCGTGATCAGCGAGGTGAACTCCCTGCTGGGCTCCTTTTCCAGAGACCGGGACAACATGGCCCGGAAGGGAAGACACGACCGGGGAATCTTTCTGACAGAAATGAAAAGACAGGTAACGGGCATGCGCAAAGAGACAGCGGACGACATGATGGGGGCTCGACTTGCCTGGCGCGGCCAGAGTACCCGGAAGTCCCGTCCCGTCCAACTGAAGAAAGAACCGGAATTCGCAGCGCCCCCGGTGGAAGAAGTAATGAACGCGCAGGCGGCAGTGCCTGAGTTCAAGGCGGAAACGCCCCCGGCATCATTAAGGGAACCGCTGAAAAAGGAAGAGGGGGAAAAGACAGTCGCGGCGACCGAAGCCCCTGTGGTCGAACCCCTCAAGATCAAAATGCCGCCCCCGGTCTTTGCCGCGCTGGAGGTTCCGAAACGGAAAGAAAAGAGCTGGCTGGATGAAAAGCCCGCCAAAACAGCAACCAAAGGGAAACGAGGCAAGAAATAGAGAAATGCCCTGCCAGGATTACATAGCCCGGGCAGCTTCGGAATAGAAAAAGATACTCTTAGGGGTTGGCATGAAGAAGGTGCGTCCGATCCGGGATCCGGTGATATTTGAGGAACTTGCTTGCGCCTTTTGCCGTGGCCGGGGGAGAGACCCTTTCGATATCATGTCTTCCCTTTCCACCTGTTGCGTTTGCGGGGGAAGCGGTAAAGTATTGGTCCAGGCGCCGGCCGTCGCCTGCGCCCATTGCCAGGGAACAGGGGCCGTCAAGACCCTTACCTGTACGACCTGCGGCGGCAGGGGCTCCGTCTCCCGGCCTCTGCAACCAACTGTCTCTTGTCCTGTATGTAAAGGTTCGGGCGATGACGCCTCGGCCCCGGCAATGGCCTGTCTGAAGTGCGTGGGAAAAGGATGGATTATTGAACAAGTCAGAAAGGGGAAGGGAGTTCATGAATAAGAATGCCGTAAGAGTCGTCAGCGACTCAACAGTACGCGTATCGGCCGGGGAAGACAGTGTTCAGCCGGAAGCCGGCGACGCCTTTGTTTTGTCTCCCTATGTGGAACAGGTCACCCAGCGCGCTCTGGCCTATCTGGTGGCGGGTTATCCCATCCATTTTTCCGGGGTGGCGGGGACGGGAAAGACAACTCTCGCCTTTCACGTGGCCTCCAAGCTCGGTCGTCCCGTCACCCTGGTGCACGGGGACGATGAATTCGGCAGTTCCGATCTCGTGGGGAAGGACTCCGGTTACCGGAAAAACAAAGTTGTCGACAATTATATCCACTCGGTCCTGAAGACGGAGGAAGAGATGAAAAACCTCTGGGTGGACAACCGGTTGACCACGGCCTGCGAGCGGGGGGAAATCCTCATTTACGATGAATTCAACAGGTCCCGGCCGGAAGCGAACAACGCCCTTCTCAGCGTCCTTTCCGAGGGGATTCTGAACCTGCCGAAGCTGCGCCGCTCCGGGGAGGGATACATGTCCGTGCACCGCGAGTTCCGGGCGATCTTTACCTCCAACCCCGAAGAATACGCCGGGGTCCACAAAACCCAGGACGCCCTGATGGACCGCCTGATCACCATCCAGTTGGAACACTATGACCGGGATACGGAGATCCTGATCGTCATGAGGAAATCGGGACTCCCCCGGGAAGACGCCGAACGGATTGTGGATATTGTCAGAGAACTACGGAGTTTCGGGGTGAACAACAACCGTCCGACCATCCGGGCGGGGATCGCCATCGGCCGGATACTTGCATCTCAGGATCGGCGGGCCAATGGGGGCGATGTATTTTTCCAGATGGTATGCCGGGACGTCCTGGCCACGGATACCGCCAAGATTACCCGGGGCGGCCAACCGGTCATGATGCAGAAGGTGGAAGAAGTGATCCGCAAGATCTGCGGCCCCGCAAGTCCGGCCAGAGAGAAAGGCAAAGAGGTTCGCCAATGACAAAAAGAATCATGAAAGGCGTACAGGATATCAGGACGCTCTCCAGCCGCGTGGATGAAGGCACCATTCCTTACAAGGCCTATATGAAACTCAGCATCCTCGAGATGGAAAAGTTCCGCCGGGGAAAGGAGAAGCAGAGCGCCTTGGACAGGGTGCACAATATCGATCAGCGTTTTCTGGACATCGAGGCGGAAAGGCAGGAAGTCATCCGCGCCCTGGAAGCCAAAGGCGTTCGCCGTCCTGCCCATAGGGGAACGGCAACCCCGGAGACGGTTAATGCAGGTCCGGAGGCGGCCCCACGGACAACGACGGGGCCGTTAACCGTCTCCGG
>Ga0209749_1002513_pt1 | contig 11802 bp, 10 predicted proteins | sample EPASupsiteSAE347_FD_187267 | JGI IMG/M metagenome (GOLD analysis project Ga0209749, IMG submission 187267) | Bioremediated contaminated groundwater from EPA Superfund site, New Mexico - Sample SAE3-47 (SPAdes) (version 2) | ecosystem: Environmental > Aquatic > Deep subsurface > Groundwater >... | reverse complement strand
CTTAGTATCCAGAGACACGACTTTGGAATCTAGCGATGTAACCTTGGAGTCCAGAGAAGTAACCTTGGAGTCCAGAGAAGTAACCTTGGAGTCCAGAGAAGTAACCTTGGAGTCTAGCGATGTAACCTTGGAATCTAGCGATGTAACCTTGGAGTCCAGAGAAGTAACTCGGGAATTTAGACTCTTAATATCCTCAGAATTTCCCTGAATTGCCTCAAGTAATTGCCTGTTGCTAATTTCCTCTTTTACCTTTTTTCCCTTAATTTCCAATGATGTTTTGCTTTTCTTCCTCATACTATTTTAATTAAACAATTAGCTAGTCTATAAATTATAAACTAACGATTTCAAATAGTCAAAAACATGGGAGTTCGCGCCCCCGCGCAGGCGGGGGCGCGAACCATATATAAAAACGCGATTAAAACAAACCCAGCCCCTCGAGAGGGGCTGGGTTGTATCTACTAGATCACTAAAAAGTTTTAAGAAACTAGTCAGTGATTGTTTGCGGTGTAGATGAAGTGCTATCTAGACCAGGAACTCTAAATCCATTGAACCAACCACCGTTGTTAGTAGCTGTGGTAGTTGAATATAGATCAAAGTTCAAGTCTGACCAGATAAAGTCATGTTGAGCTGTAGCAGCAACTACGCCTGCATTGGCAGTAGCTGTACCTTGGAAAACTGGATCGCCAAGGAATAACGTAGAAATGCTCTCATTGTCAACAGTGCCATCATGGCCAGATACAGTACCTCTCAAAGTATAATACTTGGTGGTACCAGCAGTCAAAACTTTATGCTCCAAGGCTGGGGCAGTAGAGTTGTCATCATTGACATCAAAGTAAGCAGCCAACAATACTCTGCGACTGGCATCAGTATCGTTGGTGACAGTAATGTCACTGCCTTTGCCCAATAATGTGCCTAGGCTGCTAGATGAATCAGACTCATACAAGTAATAACCGCTCTCAGTTAAGGCCACGGTGTTTGTAGAAATTCCAAAGGAGAATCTATACAAACCAACTGGACCTTGGCTACCAGCAGCAACGCTGAATTTCTTCAAAGTCACTACAGTGTCGCCAGTGATAGCATCACCACCAGTGAAATCGATCTGAGTGACAGTTGGTAAGGTCTTAAACATCGTGTAGGTGTTAAAGGCTGTACCAGTACCGGTTACAGTGACGGCAGATGAACCAGCAGCAGTGCCGCTGACATCAACATTGGTCAAATTAACCTTGATACCCTGACCAGAGCTAGCTGGTGAAGAAGGATCTAGGTTGGCGAACAAAGCTTTAATTGTATAAAGTTTTGATTCGTTGTTGGTCAAAGTCATGCCAGTTGGGGTAATAGTAGCATAAGTGCCATTGACTGCTACTTCGCCTAACTTGGTAGAACCATCGTATAGGTACAAAGTATTTAAGTCATTGGAGCTACCTACAATACCACCGTCTGGAGCAGCTACTGTGAAACCAAGATAGTTAATAGTCATATTATCTCTCTTGGCTTGTAGAGTGACTTTGCCCACATCCACTGTAGTAGCGGCTGTTACAAGAGCTGACACTGGATCAGTACCAATGGCAACCAATAATTCACCGCCAGTTGATAAGGTCATAGCTTGACCATCAGCATCAGTAATGGCAGTTGACATATCAACGGTCTGGGCATCAGTGTCTACAGCTACTACACCATCACCAGCCGCTACATACATTATACCAACACTGAAGGTGCCGGAAGTGGCGCCTGTGCCAACATCGGCTTTAACAGTGATAGTCTTAGTAACACCAGCCGCAATTGACAAAGCATTTTCAGCTAAAGTCAAAGTGGTGGTGGCGCTGGTGGCTGCTGTAGAGCAGGTAGTACCACTACAAGTTGTGCTCTCTGAAGATACAGGGATCTGAGTAGTACCATCCCACAATGTCCAACCAGATAGTAAGGCTGGGTAAGATGCACCAGTGGTAAGAACTTTTGGCTTAATGGCTGTCACTTTAACAGTACCGCCAGAAGTTGAACCATTCAAAATGTAAGTAGCCACAGTTAAGTCCTGTGCACCACCAACAATTGTCTGGGCAGCTGGGTTAGCACCAACAGTGACTGTCAAAGCAGATGTTCTGACAGTTAAGCTGGTTGACTGTACATTGCTAGCTGGTTCCAAGGTAATGGTCTTACCAGTGGTATCACCCTTGGCTACAGCCAAACTAGCGCGAACGCCAGCTTGGATAGTATCAGCAGCATTCCAATGATCAGTTATGTCGGCTTTAACAGTATAGATATTTTCACCAACTGGTACAGTAATAGTATCAGTGGTAGTGGCTGTCAATTCATTGATACCAGCAGCACCTTCCTCATGACCGGCCACTGTAATATCAATTGGGCCGGCTACAACTGCTCCGGCTGCATTATAAACAGTGATATTAGTCAAGTCAGTTGCAAATGCAAAGTTGGCATTACTAGTCGCAACAAAGAAATTCCAACCAATGGAAGTGACGTTGACTGGTTCACCTTTGGCAACAAATTTAAATTTGCCCAAAGTGACACCCTTCAAGTTTGAAGTCACATTAGATGGAGCAATGGCTACTGATTCAATTCTTAGTGAACCAGTACCAATGGTTGTATCGGCTGAGTTAAAGTATGGCTCAGCGGCATTTGGGTAAGTTGGCAAGATAGTATAGCCATAGGTATTACCCTTGACGCTAATATCAGCCTGTCTGTCAATGTCATAAGAAATAACTCTGCTTGAACCATTGACAACATCCAATCTCAAATCCAAGGTAACAGCTTTACCTTTTTCAACAAGCAAATTTAGATTGTTGAAATCGATATGATCGCTGTCAATTGATGTCTTGGTAGCCAAAACCGCACCGGTATTGGCATTGACCAATTCTACATTGGCCACATCAGATGATTCAGATGACTGGTTGTTGGTGAAATATAAACGGCTAACCGTCATATTTTCAACATTGGTAGCAGTCAGTCTTAGTGAACTGACAGTATATTTGGTAGTACCAACTTCCTTGGTAGTGGCTGATGGATTATTGCCACCAGCAGCTACTGTGACTGCACCAACAGTCAAAGTGCCATTGATGTTCTGGTAATTACCAGCAATTGGCAATGAACCGCTGACAGTACCATTGGTTAAGGTCACTGTCTTGACAGTCAAGATTGGAGTTTCACCGGCATAGGTTGCTAAAGAAGCAGCCATATTAGCGGCAATATAGACTCCCTTGGTAGCACCGGCTGGCACTACAAAGTTATCATTGAAAGAAGCAGTGTGTAGTGAACCTAGGGTCTTGCTACCAGTATTTAAAGGTAGCATTGTGCCTGCATCTAGTAAATCCAAAGATGAAAAATTGCCATCTTGGGCTAGACCGGTTCTTTCTACAACTACTTGGTCTACAGTGACATCCACATTACCAGTGTTAACAAAGTTAACCTTGGTAAAAGGCACGCGAGCTGCACCGCCGACAATAACACCAGTGGTTGGTGTATCGCTAGCCAAAGATACAGTCAAAGTACCTGGGACGCCAGGAGTAGAAGTGCCTGGTTTGTAGCCAGACAAAGTGATTTCTTCACCGGTAATAGCAGTACCAGTGGTATAGCCAGAAACACTGCTCACAGTGATGGCATTGGCGGCTACAAAATTGTTAGCCTCAAAAGCATCAGCGCTGGCAAACTTTCTGACATTAGTACCATCAACATAATATTGGTCCGAGCCAACCTGTAGCAAGGTACCTGATGGGTACTTATCAGCAGTTAATTCACTGCCATTGGTATAGCTTGAAGAGAAGTAACCAGGGATGACATTTTGTACTCTTTGGTACCATTTGTCACCATATAAAGCTTTGGCTACTGCCTCTGTTGGCAACCAACGTAAAACTCCGCCTGGCTCAACCGCATAAATTCTAGCGGTATCTGAGGTGGTAACCAATTTGGTACCTGGGCGATAAGTAACTGCGCCGCCATTTGGATATTTATCCAATTCAGCTACATTGACTTTGACAACATCGTCAAAGTTGGCATACCAGGTAAAATATGTCTTCTCATCTGGAAAAACATACTTATTACCATCGGAGCCAATGTAGTAGACAGCCGCAGCCTTAACACCTTGCAAAGCCAATAGGGAGCCTGCGCCATAGGTGCCGTCTGCCGCATTTACCTTTAAACCAGTGGTACATAGGACAGTGGCAACCATTAGGCCCAAAACGAGAACTCTTTTTATTGAACTCATGTGTTCTTTTTTTTAAATGCCCTAAAAAATATTCAACCGCCGCCAGTATAGACATCTCGCTAGGGCGAGACCAAACTATTCTCTTTAGCGCCTCCCGCATACGGGACCGACCTTTCTGGTCAACTAAAGTAATAGGTCTATGCCTTTGGTTGGGACAAATTATTTTTTAGGAACACGAATTAAATACCTGCTACTCTTCCGCCAAGATAAACTTGAGCGTCACTTCTTAATTGGTTTCAAAAAGTGCATGGAGCATCAGGGACAAACCCCTAAATCGCGCGCGATTAGCGATAAGTTAGGGATAATAGCTTTCATTCCTTCCTAAATAATTAGGAACAAAAGCTAAATACCCACAACCTATCTCTCGCGCTGATAAGTGGTTTGTCGATATAATTAATTATTAAATAACAAACTTATTTTATCTCCGCACCTAGCCCCTCCTCTGTCTCTATTGTAGCTGGTGCTTGATCTACTTCCTTGATATCAACTGTCTCCATCATAGAAGCTTTGATCTTTATAGGGGTGACTGGTTTCAGTTCTATCGATGACTGCTCATCTAGTTTATCTACTTCTTCAATAACTGACTTATCAATGGTACGGTGGTTTTGTATAGCCTTGTTGATATTGGTCAAGATATCGCTAGCCCGCTGATATTTATCCCTAACTTCATTAATCTTGGTAAAAGCGTCCCGTAAAAATCCTTCTTGGAGCAAAGTCTTGGCTTCAGCTAAAGCATCGGCTACTTTCTGAGGATTTTCTTTGAGAGTAGTAATGTCTTCTAGGCTAGTGCTCTTACTTTCTTTTTTCAAACTATCTATATCTTTTTTATCTACTGTTTCTGCTTTTTGTTTGGCAGTATCTACTACATTAGAAGAGGTATCACTTATCTGCGAAGCTACCATCTCTTTGACAACGTTCTTGACTGCTTCTATCTGATCTTTATCAATGGCTACTGTGGGCGGATTAAGCAAGGCTGTAGTTGTAGTGTCATTGGCCATATCTGGCGCTGATGTAGCTATGTCGGAATTATTGCCTGCCAAATTGTCCTCAGCGCTTTTAACTGCGCCGACAACCTCATCATGAACTTCTAGAGCCACGCCAACCGCTGACTTGTTGACCTCTTTATTGACTGCTTTGATATTATCCAGAGCATCTTCAATGGTCTTATCATTAGATTCAATAGATTTTTGATCCAAAGCTTGAGAAACCTCTTTGGTAGCATCAGCTACTTTCTTAGCTAGCTCTACTACTTGAATAGGATTTTTCTCTTCTTTAGCTATCTTGAGAGAGCTATCAACTAAGTTTACGTCTTTTTCCAAATGACTGACTGCCTGCTTAATAGCTTTTTCTTTATTAGTATCGGTAGAGTCAGTGTCTTGCAAAATTTTGTTGATCTCATCCAAACGCTTATTAACATGTTTGATATGAACCTCTGTCTTGCCAACCGCGCTCCAAGTCAAGGATGACTCCATATCTTCTATAGAACGCTTTATCGGCCACAATGGTTCACCTGGCACAGAGGCCTGAGCAGCCAAGCCAACGCCTGAGCCCATCATCAAAACTAAAAAAACAGCTATTACCTTGGTCAGTGAAGGCGCCAAGCGATTTAACACCTTCATAGACACCAAATTAACTCTATCATAGCTAGACATAGCTTGAGACTCCATCAGCCGATTCTGCGAACTTATTTCGTCTAAGAGCTCGTACTTGGTGTTGTTGACCCATCTTTTATCTGGTTGCAAATCAGATAATTTTTTTAGTTGGAAAAGCTGTTTTTCTAAACTCATATTATTATTGCCGGCCCGTGGGCACGGTTAAGCGGCTTTGCCTAATTGGCTCTAGACTGGCCGCTATTAATTTCTTTTAATTTACTAGTAGCCCGATGCAATATCACCCTTACATTATTTTTATCTTTTTGTATGACTTGGGCTATCTCCTCTATAGATAAGTCTTCAACATATCTTAAGAGTAAAATTTCTCGATATTCTGATTTGAGTTGATAAAGCTGTTTAAGTAGTAGAGCTGAATCCATTTTTTTACCCAGACTAACCGCTTGATTATCAGAGGTCTCTTCTATTGTTTCTTCAAAATAATCTAGGGGTAATTCTTGCCTATTACTGCGCCGATAATGGTCAGCCACAGTATTGTAAGCAATGCGGAAGATAAAGGCTTGAAAACTCTTGATATCTTTTTTATCTACTAAATGTTGCCAAACCTTGAGAAAAATATCCTGGGTAAGATCTTCAGCTATTTCTCGGCTAGATACCTTGATATAGACAAAGCGGTAAATTCTTTTGACATACCTGTCATAAAAAAAAGCAAAGGCATCAGTATCACCGGACTTGAGTTTCAGAAACGCTATCTTTTCTTGTAAACTACTTCTTAAGCTTTTCATAGATATAGACGGAAAAAGCCGTCAAATATTACACTTTTACTAATCTTTGATTAATGAAAATTTTGGCTAATATTAGCCAAATAAAAAACTTCATCTTTAAACACCGCTTGTTTCCGCTATAGATTCCTAATATTATAGCATTTTGCAACTCTTCTGTAAATACTATTAAACCTGTAATCCTGCCAAAAATATTACCAAAATCTAAGCTTTAACAAAAAGCATTATAGCACATTTTTAATATTTAAGAATAGACAAAAATACGAATTTTTTAGATTTATAAACAACTACTAAAATTACAAAAAATACACTTCATATCTTTACTAATTTTTTTCTAATACCCTCTTTTGTTCTTTTGTTATATTTTTTACCCTCTTTTTATTTCTATTTTTATCCCTAAAACTTATCCACAATATTGCTAAAAGGTATAGAATAGTCTATACTATAATTGACTTATCAACAACTATTAAAACAAAAAATATGGAAAATGTAATAAGAGTATCAGTATCTGAGGCCGCCAGATTATTTGGTGTTTCAGAAAAAACTATACGCCAAGCTATCAAAAATCAAGAACTCCACTATATAGTAGTAAATGGCCGCTATAAAATAAATTTTATATCACTGATAGAATGGTCCCAACAATCTACTCGCCGCTATAATCTGCTAGCAACTCACGGTTTGGGACAATATGTAGATCAATGGAAAATACATAACAAAAAATATAGCCCACATCTTAAGCTGGCTATAAAACAAACTCCTAAAAAATAACACCCAACCTGCGAGGTCAGTACGACCTCGCAGGTTGATTATTTTATCACAAACTAATCTCCAAATCCTTAGACACATTATTTCTCATGACTTTTATAATAACCTTATCCCCTACCCGATAATTTTGTAGTAAGGAAGTAATAGTATGTTGGTCAGACACCGCGTCGTTGTTAATAGCTACAATCTGATCACCGGGCTTGAGACCAGCCTTATACGCCACAGAGTCATACTCTACTGCCAAACCAGTTGGGCTATAAATCAGGTTGCCCTTTTTATCTAGACCAGTGTTGTTTTCCAAATCTATATATTTGACACCAAAGCTCATTCTATTGGTATTATTCAAAAGATTTTTGACGGCTTGCTTTATGTACTCGGCTGGTAATAGCACTCCCGTTTGATCGCCAACTTGATAAGCTAGGCCTAGCAAATCACCATCAAGATTAAAATATGGCGCGGCTAGTTTATTTAGAGACTGGCTATCGCTATTATTTGAAATTTTCAAATAATAGTCTATTTTGTCAGAACTTAGGTAGCGACTAGTTATATAATGGTCATTGGCTAAAAAAGTAGTGTGAAAAGTGTGTCCCAAGCTACTAGGCAGATCAACATTACTAAACAAACGCTCCCCTATATTTATCTCGTCGGTTAGCTGAAAATTAACTGGCTGAAGCAAATTGGCATCCACTTTTACAAATACTAAGCCCGTGAAAGTATCATTTTTTAAATCACTAATGTCATAAATCTTATCACCCAAAACTATTTTGGCTTGCTTATTTTTGATTACCTGATCCGTGGACATTAGCCAGCCATCAGAAGTTACCACTACTGCTGACCCTAAGAAATCTTCGGGACTAAATAAAGGCTGATCAATGACTGACAAACTCTGCACTGGCTTATACACACCAGCTACGCTCTTTTGGTATTTGACAGCTACATTGACCAAGGGTTGATCAAAATTTATCTTAACGCTACTGGGAATAGCGCTGTTGGTCAGCTTAAAATAATTGCTGGCTTGTGAGCCAAAAAGCCACTGATACAGCCAAGCCCCGCCCAAACCAGCTAGTGCCCCAGCCAAGGCAATTATCAAAACCCAATTAAGCAGGGAAGATGGCCGGCTACTGGTGGGCCTTTCAAAATGGGATTTTCTTTCTTCCATAGATATTTTTGAAATAATTAATAAATAAAAGCGCTAACTAGCAAAAGCAAAGATATGAAATAAAATAAGGCTAAATACAACTTAAAATGCCTGAGCCCGCCAATTGAATTATCCACCAAAAAATAAAACCATAATGTCAAAATCGTACCAACTACATAAAAATTGACTGGCAATAAATACAAGATAGCGGCTAATTGGATTATCAGAAATACTACTAGCCAAACATAATATTTGCTGTCAGAGTATGTCTTTATAATTTCTTTTGACCAAAAAAAGCTGGGAATGGTTAAGGCCATAGCTGCCCACCAGAGCGGCAAATTGATAAAGATAATCAAAGAATAAAGGCTACTAGCCAAAAACCAAAATCCTAAATAATAAAAGAACTTCATTGAAGCTAAATATTCTTTATTGACCAAGTCAGTCTGACTGCTAAAATACCTATTGAGCAATAGCCACACTAGAGCCCACAAAACTACTATCAAAAAAGATAGACCATAGCGAGCGGCGTTAGAGCTGATAAGCAATAAAAATAATAGTTGTGACAAATAAACTAATATTAGACTAAGCCATAAAATCTTGGCTGACCAAAAATAACGCCGAGCTAAAAATCTACCGCTAACAATAATCACTAATATGGCCAAGCTGGCTAGCCAAGCTAAACCATGCTGGGTATAAAAAAATATCCAAAAATCTATGAGGAGTATTAGCGGGCTTATAATGGCTACAAAAAATTTAGGCATTTTGTAAAATAAGTTGTAATTTTTCTATATAAGAAGACAAATCTGGCCAGGCTTTAACAGCCACTGAAAAATTATCCATAGCTTGCTCCTTTAGGTCTTGATCGTTGCTAGTTAAAAATTTTTGCCAAGCATCAAATCCTAAAAAAAGATGCAGATGTGCTTCACCCACTGATTGGTCGGCGCTACGCAAATTCAATAATTTTTCCCTAATACTAGCAATATTAGAAACTGAGCTATCCGCTAAAACTGACTCCAGCCAAGGGCTAACTGTTTTTATATAATCACTACTAGAGACTAGTTGTTCGTCCGAGGAATTACTATGATCAAACACCCTGCTTAATTTACCTTCAGTAGCCAAAACCGTAGTTAAACCTAAAACTATAAAAACAGCTATTAAAATAACGACTTTTTTGGTCCTAGAAATTATCATAACTTCTATATTATACTTATTATTTTATTTAAAATAAAGATGGGGTTTCTAATTTCTGCCAATCACCTGTATCATCTGACCAGACAAAGGCCTCAAAATAATTGACTAATTCATCTGGCGAATAAACATAGTCCACTTTGACGCCTGAGCCAGCTCGATTGGAATAAGTTGTTTTCTTATCTAACACTTTGGGTCGGCTGACAAATCTAATCTTAGTCCGGCCGCTGGGCCCAATAAACTCTAAGATTTGAGCTGTACCTGGATCCAAATCTTCGTTGTATTCTTCTAGCAACTCAAAATTTTGCTTAATTTGAGTTTTTATTTCTCGCCAACGGTCTTGGTTCATAAATCAAATTTTATAATGTCCCCTACCTTGATATTAGCGGCATCAATGCTACCAGCCGGTATTTCCAATACTTGATTAACTGGCTGGGGCGAACTGTATCTTTTTAAACTATCGTCAACTACGCCTGGTTCAGGCAGCATATTTTTTTCCATACCAGCTATCTTATCGCCATCAATCCATAAAAGGTCAATAGGAAAATTCATGTCTTTCATCCAAAACGTCAAATAATTTTTATTTGTATAGACAAAAAGCAAACCGTGATTTTTGGCTAAGCTAGCTCGTCCTGATAAACCACGTATCATTTCTTGAGGCTCATCAACTATCTCTACATTAAAGGTCTGCTGGCCGATAATGACTTTTGACTGCGGTAAAGCGGCTGATTTTACCTGCCACAACCACCAAATAAGCACTGCCAGTATAACTACTAATAAAACACGATAAATTGGTTTTTTAAACATGATCTTGCTTTAAACGATAATTAAGCCAAGTACTGACAATAAACATCAAAATAACCACAAAAACTAAAGCACCAATCTTGGCCTTAGTAGTAAATATAATAGATAATAAGCCAAATAGCAAGCTGACCATACTAAAGAAAATTACTACTTGGCGCTGGGACAAACCAGCGTCCAATAACCTAAAATGCAAATGATTTTTGTCTCCCTGCCAAATCGGTTGTTTGGCTTTGAGGCGTCGCGCTATAACCCAAATAATATCTAAAAGCGGTAACCCCATCACCAAAATAGCAGTAGCTATTTTACTGCCAGAAATAATAGACAATACTCCTAAGGAAAAACCAATAAAAGTACTGCCGCCTTCACCTAAAAAAATCTTGGCTGGATACCAATTGAAAAATAGAAATCCCAAAATTGAGCCGGCCAAAGCTAAAGATAAAATAGAAGTAGTGGATCCAACTACATCCCAAGACAAGCTAACTACAAAAATAACCAAGCTGGCCACCAATCCAATACTTGATGTAAGTCCATCTATGCCATCTAGTAATTTGGTTGTATAGGTAGTGCCTAAGAGCCATAAAAAAGTAATAATGATAGACAACCAAGCAAAACTATAATCAGCGCCTTGCCACTGAAAAATTGACGAAAATACGCTATTTAAATACAAAATGCCACCTTCAGGATTAGTGACATAAACTATCTTTAAACCCCCTATAATCGCCAAAATAGAGGCAATAATAGGCCCCCAGATGGTCACGTAAGCTGGTAAGGACCATTTATCGTCAATAATACCATTTACTACCAAAACTAGGCCGGCTAACAAAAACCAGACAATCATAGCTCCGCTCAAACGGCTATCCAAGAGCTGGTGGCTTTGCCACATTAATATCACTATTGTCAAAAAAGATAAGTATATAGCTGTTCCGCCTAAGAGCGGGATAGGCCGATTGTGAATTTTTCTGTCTGAACGCGGATAATCCAAAATTTTAAATTTGTTAGCTAAAAAAATAAATACTTTGGTAAACAGTGCCCCTAAGAGCACCGCTAAAACAAAAGTAAAAATAAATCGGCTGAAATTATCCACCATAGTTAGCTAAAAAAGTTTCTAAAATAGCACTAGCCGCATATTTATCAATATCTTTCTTAATGCCTAACCTGCTAAACATTTTGGAAGTCAATTGCTCGTCAACAGTAGCGACTTTTATATCTAAGTGACTTTGCAAATCATCAACAAATTTTTGAGTAATAGCTAAGCGCTCATTAGGCTTACCGGAAAAACTATGAGGCAAACCAACCACTACT
>Ga0209749_1002511_pt1 | contig 11808 bp, 11 predicted proteins | sample EPASupsiteSAE347_FD_187267 | JGI IMG/M metagenome (GOLD analysis project Ga0209749, IMG submission 187267) | Bioremediated contaminated groundwater from EPA Superfund site, New Mexico - Sample SAE3-47 (SPAdes) (version 2) | ecosystem: Environmental > Aquatic > Deep subsurface > Groundwater >... | reverse complement strand
GCGAAAGAAGCGCATCAGCGCATATCCGAGGATGGCGGCAATGGCGAGGGAATGGGAGTCAGCATTGACATAGCAGAACGAGAAAAGGACCTGCGGGATCAGGGCAAAAGCCGCGGTGGCAATCAGGGCATTTTTTTCGTTGCCGCAGGCTTCTTTTATTGCCAGGAACAAAAAATTGAGAAAGAGAATCCCCCAAAGCAGAGAGACCAGTCTGGCCCCGAGGTAAGGTTCCAGTCCAAATAGTTTATTGCCGGCCACAGCGCCGATTGCATAAACAACATAATTCAAGGCCGGCATCTGGTTGTAGCTTGACAAGGCATGCTGGAAGCGTTCAAGATCGTCCACACCCCAGACCGGCAGACGGTGGTTTTGCAGGATGAATTCAACGCTGTAATGAAAATGAGTGTTTTCATCCGGGGCGTTGTTGTAGGGAATCAGGGCCAGCCAGAGCAGGGTGGCGGTTAGATATAATATGTTCAGTCCTATCAGCGCCTTGAATGGACTGATACGCGGGATCATTAAATTCATAGCTGTAAAGACTATCAAATTCGTATTCCCTTGCCATAAAAATTTGGCATTTACGGCACAAGTTGCGATAATTTTACATGATTTAGGCATTTCCATCCATTGTTTTTAATGTTTTCAATGCTTGAATATGCTCAAAAAAACATTTCAGTATGAAGATAATTGATTTTCATGTTCATATCGGAAAAGGCGTTCATAGAAGCCTTGATCCGAAACAACTTCTCAAACTGATGGACAGGCACCACATTGAGAAATGCGTCGTTTGCCCGGTGGATGAGTATATTGCCGTTAAAAACAACGAGGGTAATGAATACATCGGCCGGCTCGTCGGGCAATATCGGGAAAGGCTTTACGGGATGGCTGTTGCCAATCCATGGCGCGGGAAAGAAAGCGTTGATGAATTAAAAAGAACGCTGGATAAGGGTTTAATCGGACTTAAGATAAACTCCATTCTACAGGGTTTTATGCTGTGCGATTCAATCATTGATCCCCTGCTTCAGGTTGCTTCCTCGCGCAATGTTCCGGTTTATGCCCATACCGGAACCATGGGAAATGCATTACCGTTTCAATTGCTGGAACTGGCCGAACGGTTCAAAAAGGTGAATTTCATCATGGGCCATACGGCTTATTCCGATTTCTGGTATGACGTCATCCCGGTAATGGAGAGGGCTGAAAATATATATGCCGAAACTTCTCATGTTTCACCGGCTGTTATCAGGTCGCTCGTAGATAAATGCGGGGTTCAAAGGATAATTTTCGGGTCTGATATTCCGGAAAGCAAATTAGACGTTGAAATCGGCAAATTGAAATTATTAGGCCTGAACAAAAAGCAGTCTGAATGTTTGTTTGCTTTAAATGCCGGGCGGCTTCTGGAGCAGAAAAAATGATAATTGATTTTCATGGCCATCTCTTTTCTGAATGGAAGGGCGTCAAAGGGATGTCCACCAAGGAATTGATTGCCGAAATGGACAAGAACGGCGTCGCCCAAACAGTGGTGTTCACTATGAACGGTTATTGGGGCGATTTCCGGCATTACAATGACGAACTGATCAGGTTGACCAACCCCTATCGTAACCGGCTAATTCCTTTCTGCACCGTCCACCCTTATGAAGTTAAAAAGGCAATCGCCGAACTCAGGCGGTGTAAAATTAAATATGGCATTAAAGGGGTCAAGTTTCATCCCTGGCTCCAGGGGTTTTCCGTAACCAGCGATGAAATGTTGTTGATTGCCGAACAGGCCGCCAAGCTTGAGATGACGCTGGTTTTCCATGACGGCACGCCGCCTTATTGCGAGCCTTTGCAAATCGCGAATCTGGCCGGCCATTGCCCCGGCCTGAAAATCCTGCTGGGACACGGCGGCCTGAAGGATTATTATCTTGAGTCCGTATCAGTCGTGAAACGGTTTCCGAACGTTTATATGGGGACTAATCCGCCTCCTTCGGCTTTGGAAAAAGTTAGCCGGGAATTGAACGGCGAAAAAATAGTTTTCGGCTCGGATGTCGGGTTTGACAGGTATTGTCTGAGGCATAATCTTAACGTGATTCGCTCGCTATCGGTCGCCCCCGCAATTAAGAATAAAATCTTTTATAAAAACGCTCAATATTTATTAGGAAATTAATTAGGCGATATTCCGGAGTTCACAAAAGCAGCTTGTGCGGTTCACTCCTTTGACGACAGCGAAACTCACTCGGGGTGACGCCCGCCACCCGCTTAAAGGTTCGTGAAAGATGAAATTCGTCATAAAATCCGGTCTGCTCGGCAATGAGTTTCAGCGGATGGCCTTTCAGGATTAAACTTTTGGCGACATGAATCCGCATGCGGGATAAAGTTGTCAAAAGCGGCTCGCCGGTTTCGGCATAATACCTGTGTGCCAGCGCGGAAACGCTGATGTTAAGGCGCTTGGCCAGATTTTCACGGGTGATGCGTTCAGCGAGATGTTCATGAAGATAAAGGTGGATTGTCCGCAAAAAATCGGAAATGGTCTGTTCCCTGTCTTCAGCGGGGATTATGCAGTCGCCGGTGTCGCTCACGGAAGCATTGTTAAGCAGGCCGATGATTTGCCAAAGGATCGCCTGGACATTTGTAAAACCGGCATCTCCCGTTTCCAGGGCAGCTTCCAGTATCTGTTCCAGCATGTTCCCCAGACGTTTTGAAGGATCCAAAAAAATGCCAGGCTGTTTTTTAACCAGGGTGGGAACCAAGGCTGTTTCGCCTCCGGTGAACGATATGAAGATGCCGCGCGTGAATGCGACCTTCACTCCCCCCGTATCCTCCCAATAAGGCGTGTTGGGCGGATACAAATGCGCTTCAAATGGCTGACGTTCCTTCCATGCCGCCGATTCCTTTCCCGCCTTCCAGCGGCCGAACGGTGTAAAACTGTAGTCCAGAATCCATTCCGTGCTTTGGGCTTGGCCGCAGTATCCGGCCTGGCAAATGCTTTGCGTGACGGAGAGAATTCCAGGACGGATAGCCCGGTTTGGGTTCCAGACATAGCCGATATGTTTGGGATGGACTGTTTGCGGGCGCATGACGCTTCTCCGGACTAAATTCCTTTATTGCCAGTTTGGTGTCAACCGAATTTCAGAATGTTTACGGCACATTTATACATGATTTAAGCATGCCGATCCATTCTCTTCCAATTATTTTTATTGTTTAATTTTCGGCAAACAGGAAGGGAAATCAACATGAATATCTGGCTTTCAATTTTTGGCCCCACCACTCACGGAGAGAGCGCCGCTGAAGTTGCGGCCGGAGTGCGCCGGTCAGACGCGAATGCCCTGCTTTTTTTCACCAGCCTTTATCACGGCTACCGCCTGCTCCAGCGGCGCTATCCGCAGAAGGCCATCTACAGCCTGGAAACCGACCGCGTGTTCTGGCAGCCAGAGGCTGCTTTCTATAAGGATTGTTCAATTCAACCCCGGCGCAGTCTGGAAATAGGCGACACCGATTTGATTGCCGATCTTGTGCGCGCCTGCAAAGCCGAAGGCGTGTTGACGAGCGCCCTGATCCCGATCTGCGCCGGAGAGCGCTTGGTTCAAGAGCGGCCCGATCTGGCCGTCACCAACCTTTACGGTTCAAGGGATCGTCTGTTCCTTTGTTACAATAATCCCGATGTGCGGGCTTACCGCCTGGCCATGATCCGCGATCTGGCGGGCCGCTACGAACTTGACGCCCTGATGCTTGATAAAATCCCCCAGACCATGCTGGAACAGCATGCGTTTGGGGGCATGTTTGACGCCCCCCTGCGGACCGTCGGCAGTTTTTGTTTCTGCGAACATTGCCGCGCCGCGGCGCAGAAATACAATTTGGATCTTGATGAAGTCCGGGCACGTGCGTTGGAAATCGCGCAACGATCCCTCCAAATCCCGCCGCACATTGTGGCCGCGCTGGGCGATCAGCTTATGGGCGACACGGAAATCCCCTTGTTGCTTCTGGAAGAGCCGCTTATTCGCCGTATGCTTGAATTCCGTTTTCAGTCCGCGGTGGCCTTGGTCCGCGAGATGAGCGCATTGGCGAAATCTTTGCGTCCCCGGCTTGTCTTGCAGGCGGCCTTTGTGCCGCCGGCCCATATCGGACATGACATGACTTCCCCGCGTTCGTGGTTGACCGTCCAAAGCTACAAACTATATCGGGAGGTTCTGGATGAAATTTTTTGTGTTGTTCATTGGAACGCCGACGTGGTGCGCTTTGAAACCCAGCGCGCGGTTGCCGCCGCGGAGGGCAAGACAAAGATTGTGACCAGCATGCGGTTGTATGGGCCGACCCGTCCGGACGAAGTGGCGGCGCTGGCGGATGCCGCGTTGGCCGGCGGCTCGCAGGGGATATCCTTTTTGGGATATGATGTGGCCACGGATGAATTGCTCAACGCGCTACATGATTGGGCAAATACCCTGAAAGCGTGATGGCTATGCGTAAAACATGAAACACTCATTGATAAACATAATTTTGATTTTCATCTGCGGGACATCGTTTTCCGCAGATCGTTATGTGGTGGCGCCCGGGACCGGAGGGACAAACGTTGGGCCATATACCGACTGGGGAATTGCGGCCACGCAGATTCAATGGGCGGTTGATGCGGCCACAAATAGCGGCGACACGGTCTACATAGGAGGAGGCTCCACCGTCACAGCTTGCCGGGTAACCGATAATATTGTGACAGGCACGGTTGGTTATGCAACGGGCTACGGGAGGGGAGGCGGAATATTTGCTTATGGGCCAGGATGCGAAATTGTTAATTGCGTTATCAGTAATAACATCCTTTATGCGCGCAGTAATATTGGCTATGGCGACGGCGCTTACCTTTATTATACCACGATCAGGTCAAGCATGATATGCAACAATGACGGCCAGGGCGGATATGGCGGCGGCGTTTATCTTCTCGGCGGACTCATGGAATCCTGCACATCTACCGTTAATAAAATCAAACGCGGCGGCACAAGCCAATATTAAAGAATGAGAGCCGGGTGAACTTGAACGTTTCTGCTCCGGCTGGTAAAATAAAAAAAATTGATCTAAAGTTTCAGGACAGTAAATTGGCTCAAGATTCAGGTCTGAAAGGGAAAAAAACATGACAAAAACGATTCGGTTCGGACAAAATAACAAACTACAAATTTATTTTGAGAGCACCAACGGATTCCCGGCGCTCTGTCTGGCTAGGCAGAAATGCGGGGCAGAGCATTTAGGTCATGCTTCGGCGGAATTGATTGGAAGGAAAATGCCGGGCGACGATGCCGTTGTTGCCTTTATCCAGGGAAGCAGTGTCGGACAAAAGGTTATGGAAGTCATTGATTCTCGTCTGCCGAAACTTCCACCAGGCGGTTATCATATTGAAGTCATCAAACAGGACGGCAATATCCTGATTGTGACCGGCGGTGATCTTTTCGGCATGCTGGCCGGCTTGGCGGATATGTTCCTTCACAGCGAACTGACGTCGCGCGCATTATTGTATCGCGGCGACACACGAACTGAGAAACCGGCTTTTCCTTTGCGTTATTACTGGACATGGGATCATTCCACCAACTGGGTTCTGGATGACCCCGGCAACCAGATGCACGGCGCAGCGCCGGCTTATCTTAAGAAAGCGTCAACTTTCCTGGAGGACTATCGCCGTCTGGTGGATCACTGCATTGAGATGCGCTTCAATGGCATTGTGATCTGGGGATTTTTACGCGACGCCCATGGTGGCGAGGCGTCCGCCTACGAGGTGACAAAATACGCCGCCGACCGCGGCGTGGCAATTTTACCCGGGCTGGGCACCACCGGTTATGGCGGCGCATATTATGAGGGGAACCATCCGTGTAATCTTGAGACGTATCTTGCTCGCAATCCCCGGCTCGGGAACGTGTGGTTCGGAAACAAAAAAAGGAATGATGGTCAGTTCAGCGCGGTGGATATTTCACCTTATTATCCTAAGAACCAGGCCTGGATTAAATGTTGTGTGGAATGGCTTTATCGGAATTTTCCCATCGGGGGGGGCCAATATGGAGAACAGCGATTTAATGGTAGATCACTCGCCGGCCGGCCGGCGCGGAAGAGCAAAAATCAAGAGCAACGAAGCCGACCATTTCAAAGATCAGTTTTTTGCTTACAAGACCGCCCTTGATGCGGCGCATGTTATGGCGCCGCATGCCTGGAATACCTATGCCACATATTCCGGATTCGGCCAGGAAATGGGCCGTAAACCATATTTTTCCAGCCGCATGCCACCCAGCGCCATTGCCCAGTGGACTCTGACCGGTATGCTTTCCGAACCGCAGATTCCCTTGCGGGTATGGATGGATCATCCCCGTCCGCCCGGTGCCTACCGGAACCCAAGATGGCCGAAGGGATTGTGTCCGCCCACTCCGCGTTCCGCCGGATTCATCCATCAGGCAAGTCAGTGGTGCGGCAGCCGGACGGATGTCGTTGTCAGCAATTTTGCCGAGGCATGTTTGCGGAGCTATGAATCCGGGCTGGAAGGTATTTCAGTTCATGGCGAAGTCACCAGCCGGATTCTGGCGTGGAAACTGAATTATCTCGCCATGCGGCATTGGACATATCATCCCGAGAGCACGCTTGAGGAATTCACCTTGGCGGAATTGGCCCCGCGGCTGGATGGAGAAAAGGATGCCCGCGCGTTTGCCGAGGTCATGTGTCTGGTGGAAGAGGGCAAGTTAAGCCCGGATCAAGGACTGAAAACTTTGCGGCGTATAAGGCGCCGGTATTCGTCCAGAAATAGCAGAGACTGTAACCTGACGGCTTGTCATATGTGGTCCGAATTGTTGCATTGGAATTCTCTGAAAAAATATACTAACCGGTCTATTGCCCATGGCGTGGCGTATCTGGTCTGAAGTTTTTGAATTCAAATATACCTTGCCAGTTGGATCAAAATTTGAACGACAGAAAGCTGGTCCGGCGGCTTTTGACAGGGTATTGGCGGGCCGGCAGTGTTATTCGGCGGTTGCTACAGAAATATCTGCCTGATGTCCTGGCCGAGTGCGAGGGAATCGCCGAAAGCGCCAAAGTTGATCTGAATGGTTTGTTACGGATGAATCAGGTTGATACAATGGATGTTGGAGGTGGACAATGTACGCCGCTGGCGGTGACGCGCACGGACCAGGGACCGGTGGTGGCAAAAAACAATGATGGGTCAGGCGACAACTGCGGGTTTGCTTCGCACTCCGTTGTGCGTCGTTGCCGGCCGGAACGTGGAATTCCCTTTATTCAGGTAACCTATGCTGGATGGCTCAGCGGGCTGGATGCCGTGAATGCCGAAGGGGTCGGCAATACGCATGGATCCGTGGGCTCAATCTATGATAAATCCGGACCGCGCGTGGATATTCGTTTGTGGACTTACAAACTGATGCAACAATGCCGGACCACGCGGGAATCGGTGGAAGGATTGATGGCCGGCTCGCTGACCGGCAAGGGGTTCGCCATCGCCGCCGTGGATCGCGCCGGCCGAACAGTGGTGATTGAACCGGTGGTTCCCTTGATTCAGACGCGTGCCTGGAATGAACCGTTTGTCTATTCCACCAATCATTATAATTTGCCTGCTCTTCAGCAGAGCGATATGCGCACGCCGCAGGCCAAGGTAGTAAGCATCCGGCTCTATGGTTACTTGCAATGGATTGACGCCTGCCGTCGCCCGGCGCGTTTGGCGGATGTGAAGAAGATACTGGCCAGCCATGAGCCCTGGGCACCCTGCCGGCACAAAGGTCCGCATATAAGCGAAACAGCATGGTCGCTAATTGCCCTGCCGCAAAAGAATAAAATCATGGTGACCGATGGGGCGCCATGTCGCGCAGGATATCAGGAATTTTCATTTTCATAAAAAAACATGGAAGGACAATGCAATGAACGAGAGACAAAAAAATGGCAATCCAGGCGCAAATATTAGCGTCCGTATGACGCGGAAAATTAGTAACAACCGTGGGTTTAAATACCGCTTTTTTTGGACATGGGATCATAGCACCAATTGGGACCTCAATGAGACCGGCCTGCAGGAATCCGGATGCCATAATCCTTATTTAAAGCGACCGCAGGCTTTTCTGAATGATTACAAGCGGGTTATTGATTATATGAGCGCGCATGGATTGAACGGATTGATTATCTGGGGCTTTCTCAGGAGTGGTCATGGTGGAATAAAGTCGGCCCAGGCGCTTTGCGACTATGCCGATAAAAAAGGAGTAAAAATTCTGCCTGGGATGGGCGTTTTATCATACGGGGGCGTATGGTATGAGGGCGAACACCGGTTTAATTTGGACACGCATTTGAAAAAACATCCCGATCTTGCCGCCGTGGATCAAGAGGGCAATCAGCTGCTGGGCCATGCCGTTGCCTGTCCGTCCCGCCGTGAAAATTTGGAATGGATGGAGCAGGGCGTGGCCTGGCTGGCGGACACATTCAATATCGGCGGCGTGAACCTGGAGACGGGTGATTATGGCATTTGTTATTGTCCCCAATGCCGCGCGGCTGCGGATAGAAGCAGTAATGGAACCCGCGTTTCTTTTGCGGATATGGCGAGAATATATCCGGTGCTTGCTAAAATCCTTCGGAATAAGATTCCGGACGCCTGGATTTCATACGCGACCTATACTGATTTTCAAGGGACCGATCTTTTTAACAGCCGGCATATGCCTGGTTCCGAAAGCTCGTTGCTCAGTCGCATCCCGGAGTACGCGATCGCCCAATGGACGCTTACTTCTATGTTGGAACAGGGGGAAAATGCGGCTGGAAAAAATACTTTACCCACAAGGCATAACATCGGCTTTTTCCATCAGGGCAGTCAATGGAGCGGTGGCCGGTACGAACCCGTAGCCGGTATTATAAAAAAAGCCTGCGACATTGCACAAACAAACAAGCTGGAGGGGCTGGTCACCCATGGGGAAGTGTCGCCCGCGAGCGTTCCCAACGAATTGAACTATCTTGCCTTTGAATATTTTACAAAGCATTCCGATGGCGACATCAAAGACTTCGCGTTGGAATTTTCCGGGCAGTATGGCGGCAGTGAACTCAGCATGTTGTTTATGAATCTCGTTGAAAAAACGCCGAACCAAGGCGACGTTGCGCGCGCAAAAAAGATTTGTGATTTACTGAGCAAAGGCATGAAAGATCAGGAGCAATGGCGGATTTATCGGCGCTGGCAATGGCTGGCCGATTATCTCTCGCAAAAATGGGTGAAGGTATCAACGCGGTCGGGGAGAAAAGCCTGACGTATGATTTAAAATGAACGGACGTGAACGAATCCAACGGCTTTTGGATAAGGAACCAATAGATCATCCCCCGGTAATGGCCTCTTTTATTGCCTGGGGGGCGGAAGCACGTAAAATTCCGCAACGCCGGATTCATCAGGAACCGGAAACCAATGCTTCAATTCTGGTCGGTCTGAGCCGTGAACTGGGGCTTGACGGCGCCTATATCTCCTCGGACAACTGGATCATTCATAGCGCGCTGGGCGGCAAGGTGACTTTCCCGGATGATGACGAACCTATGGGACAGCGCCCGGTTTTGGAGGAGTGGGATCGTCTTGACGATCTCCGCGTGCCCGATCCCCAGACGGCGGGCCGCATGCCTTTCATGCTGGCAGTTGCGCGTCGCGCCGTGGAAATCAATAAAGGCGATCTTTTTCTTGAGGCCAATATTGACTCCGGCCCGTTCCAAATGGCCGGAATCCTGCGCGGCGCCGAGCAATTAATGCTTGACGTTACTTCAGTCCCTCGGAAGGTTCATCGGCTTCTGGAATTCTGCGTGGAGGTGGCGAAGAATTACGGCGTTGCCATGGCGGCAACAGGAGTAGATGCCATTCAGTTTGGCGATTCCACCGCGTCATTGATTGGTCCGGAAATGTACGATGAATTTGTGATACCTTACCAGAAATCCGTGCTGGAAACCATTCGGAAGGCCGGCTGCTATCCGTTCCTGCACGTTTGCGGCAACAGCAACCACTTGACTAAATTTCTCGCTAATAGCGGGGCCGCCTGCGTGGAAATTGATGGACCGGCTGATCTAAAAAATACGCTGGAAATTTTCAACGATCGGGCCGTAGTGCGCGGTAATGTGTCCACCATGCTGTTGCGCGGTGGAACCATCGCACAGGTTGAAGAAGCTGCGTGCGCCTGCCTGAGGTCAGCCCGGTCGCATCGCCTTATTCTCAGTCCGGGCTGCGGGGTGCCGCGCGGAACCCCGCAGGAAAACCTGCGCATTCTGGTGCGGCAGGCAGCCGTTCAAGGCAGTAATTGTTAATTCCAAAATTGGTAGGGCGAGAACCTCCGGCTGAACAGAATTATCCGGGCTAATTACGTCTTTTTTGCCGGGAAGGTTCCGGTATTATGACAGAAGGTATTCCTGATTCGCGAAATTTGGTGGGAGTCATGCGGAACATCCGTTGGAATACCCTGATAAAATGAGAAGACTGGCTGAATCCTAACCGATCGGCAATTTCCTTAACAGAGAGCAGATTGTTTTTTAAAAGTTGGCAAGCTACGATCAGTTTTTCGTTAAGGATGAAATGATGGGGAGGGATTCCGGTTTGAGTTTTAAATAATCGGGTCAGATGTTCGCGGGAGACATGCAAACGCATTGCCAACGCTTGAATATCCAAACCGGAAAGTGGTTGGTTGCGTATTTCCTCAAGAGCACGCCGGACCAAAATATGATCGGGTTGAACTTTTTGTATTTGTTCCTTGGAAGCCGCCAGCGCAAACAGCAACTCAGCGATAATGTCGGCGCCTTCACTGTCCGAGAGGATATATTGGGTACGGTGATAAATTTTGAAAGAACGAAGCCTTTTTATGATTACGTGACTTGACGGTAAATTATACAAGTAACCATACTTATGGATTAAATTCCGCATCATCCAAATGGCCGTTTTTCCCGTAAATGCGATATAGATAAAATGCCACGGTTTTACGCCGTCAGGGGGATAATAATAGGCAATACGCCGATCATGCGAGGCGCACAAGAATCCGACTCCAGCAGGGACAGGATATTCAAGCATACCATCACGTAAAACTCCGCATCCTCCCAGTGAATATTGGAAAATGCCATGCGGCCTGTCTTTTCCCTTACGGCGTTTTCCCTCCCAATGATAATTTGAGGATGCGCGTATTTCTTCGCCGACAGAGATTGGTTTGGGAAATTGCGGCAACAGATTTAACGTTTGAATAGTTGAAAGAAAGATAATCATGATTTTCAACGGTTGTTATCGTAAAGAAAAAAATAATATATCACAAAACGACTATTAATGTCAAAAACGGTATATAGACAATGTGGGGTGTGGGGTTATAATGAGACTAAATTAAAAAATTTTTAGTCAAATTAGAGGTTGAAAATGAATGACACAGCGCAAATTGGCGCTAAAAATATCCATTATCAAAGAGTAAGAGCGGCATTTAATGGAGAGAACGTTGACCGACCGGCCATTTGCCAGCAGGCTTTTGCCTCCAGCGTGGCAAGCAAAATGCTGGGACGGGATGTCTTTACCGGTTCCACCGACCTCCATTATGCCGAAGCGCGCGCCTGGATGGCCGGGGAACAGGCGCATGCCGAGTTCGCTCTTCAACTGCATGAGGACTTGAAGGATTTGCACCGTTTTTTTGATTATGATATTTATTTTATTCCCAACCGGTTGACTGAAAAACCCATCCGCCAATTGGATGAATATCGGTTTTTATATGGCGATCCGGACTCTGCTAACTGGTCAATATGCCAATTCGATCCTGAGTCGCGCACTTTCGGTAAAATAACGTCGGGCCGCCCCGACCCTGGGGGGGATGAAGTCTGCGCACAGATCCGCGCCCTGTT
>Ga0209749_1002510_pt1 | contig 11812 bp, 10 predicted proteins | sample EPASupsiteSAE347_FD_187267 | JGI IMG/M metagenome (GOLD analysis project Ga0209749, IMG submission 187267) | Bioremediated contaminated groundwater from EPA Superfund site, New Mexico - Sample SAE3-47 (SPAdes) (version 2) | ecosystem: Environmental > Aquatic > Deep subsurface > Groundwater >... | reverse complement strand
TTTTACTGGCGCAAACTGGCCTGGCCCATGACGCTTCTCCCGGCTTATGACCGCAGTCCGCGCCTGCTTATCAAAGGTGGCGCGCTTGCCCTGACCTGGATTCCAGCCCTGGCGGCGCTTGCGGCCAGCTTCATGTTGCTGCCGGCGCCGCGTTGAGGAATGCATCCGTTTCATGGGCGGCTCCATAACTGATCAGGAAAATAACCTGACCAAAGAATGGCGCGCCTTTGGCTTGCCGTTCATAAATCCACTTTCTTTTACCCGAATCAAGGCTTCAGGAATTCGCGCAGGTTTTGTATCCAGGCAGTGATCGGAAAGAAAAATGCGTCATGCAGCGTCATGCCGGTCAAGGCGCATGACAAATGTGGTTACGCCGTTTTGCGAGGTTTCAAGGAAAAGCTTTCCCTGGTGCGCCAGCACTATTTCCCTGGCCAGGCTCAGACCCAGGCCGGCGCCGTCAATGGACCGGTCCCTGGCTTTGCTGATCCGGAAGAATCTCTCAAATATTTTCTTCCGGTCATCCGGAGGAATTTCCTCGCCGGTGTTGGAAATGGCAATCTTTGCCAGTCTTCCTTCCGTATGCAGGCTCAATTTTATCCATCCATTCTTCCGGTTGTACTTGATCGCGTTGGATACAAGATTGCGCAGCGCCTGGTTCATCAGCACCGCATCTGCCATGACATACAGGTTTGCCTCGATATTCTTCTGCAGCCCGATATCCGGGGCGAGCGCCGTTATGTCCTCGCACATGGTTTCCAGGGCGGCGCTTAGACAGAAGGGCTCCGGGTTAAGTTTCATTTCCCCGGAATCGGCCTGGGCCAGAAGGAGCAGTTTTCTGGTTATGGCCACGAGACGCTGAACCTCCTCTATCAATTCGCCGTATTTCTGCTGGGCTTCAGACCCGGCAGGCGCCTCCTGAAGGGCGTTTTCAAGCTCGCCCTGCAGAATGGTCAGGGGCGTTTTCAACTCATGGGCGGCGTCGCCGCTGAAACGAACGGCCTGATGATAGCTCTTTTCCAGCCTGGCCAGCATGCCGTTGATGACGACTATCAAGCGGGCAAATTCCCGATCGGCGTATGTATCCGGAATGCGGCGGTTCAATTCGCGCGTCGTGATTTTTTCCGCGGTCTGGGCGATGATTCTGACCGGCCGCAGGGCCCGCTGGGCGATCAGCCATCCTCCGCAGCCCAGCAGCAGAAGCGCGACCGGCAGCGCGATAAGGAAAAAGTTGACGAAGCGATGGACTTCGGCAAAGAAGACCGCCATGTTCATGGCGATAAAAATGTTGACCTGCTCGTTGCCGATCCCGGCCACGCGCCAGATTCCGCGATGAACATGCGCGGTCGAGAAAACCGGCCCCCTGATCCTCATTTTCGGAAGCGGCGGAGGCATGTTCATCGGCGAATAATCGTTGAACGGTATGGGAAAGCGCGACAGCATCGGCGGCGGCTCATGGTCCTTCGGCGGAAAACCGTCCGGCCGACGAACCGGTTCGAGCGCCGGCAGAAGGCGGTCGGACAGATTGGTCGGCCACCCGGCGGAAACATACCTCGCTTCTCCATCTAGGGATGTTACCTTCAGGGCGAATTGTTTTTTCGCGTCCTCGCCGTAGAGTTTCGACCGCGCCTCCTCGAAATGGCCCCAGTGTCCGTTGATGGGCGGACGCCGCGCCTGCCATTCGGCCAGCATCCTGAGTTCGCTGTCCATGCGCTCATAGGAAATCCTGTTTATGACCGACATGAATCCGAAACCGAACGCCAGCAGCACGCTTCCGGAGAGCAGCAGCGTGAGCAGGGCTATTTTGAGCCTGAATGAATTTGTCCTCATTTTTTCCTGAAACGATAACCCGTGCCGCGAACAGTTTCTATGAGCGCGTCATCGGCATCATCCAGGATTTTCCTGCGCACACGCTGAACATAGACGTCCACCAGGTTGGTCTGCGGGTCGAAATCATAGCCCCAAACGTGCTCGAGAATCTGGATGCGCGTAAAAACCCTGCCAGGGGAACGCATCAGATATTCCAGCAGACTGAACTCACGCGGGGTAAGCTCTACCTTTTTATCGCCGCGCTTGACCTCGTGCGCGATCAGGTTCACCGTCAAATCATCCGCCTGCAGAATGCCGCGCTGTTCGCCGGAACCGCGCCTGGCCACGGCGCGGATCCTGGCGATGAGTTCCTCGACGAAAAACGGTTTTGTGATGTAGTCGTCGGCGCCCAGGTTGAGCCCCTCGACCCGTTCGTTCATTTCCGTGCGCGCCGTAAGCAGGATCACGGGCGCCGGGTTTTTCTGCTCGCGCAGGTTGCGCAGGATGCTCAGTCCGTCCCGTCCGGGCAGCATGATGTCGAGCACAATCACGTCGTAGGACCGGTTGCGGGCCAGTGTATAGGCTTCGTCGCCGTTATGGCTCACGGTCACTGCAAAACCCTGTTCCTCCAGCCCCTTGCAAATGAAGCCGGCTATCTTTTTTTCGTCCTCTACGAGAAGAATGTTCATTTTTTAATGCTATCATGGATGGGGCCGGAATCCAACAATAGTTTCATTACAGTTTTGTAATGCCCGCCTGCGCGGAATTGTAATCGTGGGATGGTTTACTGGCCTGGAAAAAACAGAAACTCAATCGAAGGGGACAATATGCAAAAAGCGATCGTTATCCTGGTTTTGTGTCTTACGTTCGTGTTTCAGGCGACCGTTTCGTTCGCCCGGGGCGGCGAAGGACCGGGCCCCGGTCCCGGCGGCCCCGGATGCTGGCCGGTTTCTCCGCACTCTCCGCATTTCAGGCCGCATGGCGACTGCGTACCCTCGCTGGCCGTCGAGTGCATCAGGCTGATTGTCGGCGGCATGGAGTATTTTTACTGGGAGGGCATGTATTATCGCTGGGCCAGGGACCATTACGTGGTCGTGGCCGCGCCCGTGGGCGCGGTTGTGACGACCATTCCTTCAGGGGCGCGGATCGTGGTGCTTGACGGCGTGCCCTATTACGTGATCAACGGCGTAACCTACATGTACACGCCGTATGGTTATCAGGTCGTGCCTCAGCCGATCGTCGTCCAGGTGGCGACGCAGCCGGTCGTCGTTCAGCAGGCGGCGCAGCCGGTTGTTGTGACGGCGTCCAATAATAATTCGTCCCAGACACAACAACCCGCCCGGGAGACGGCCCTTGAGAACGTGAAACAGGAAGCCACGGACAACAACACGCAGAATTCATTCACCGTGAACATTCCCAATTCCAGGGGGACATACACGGCCGTGACCTTGAAAAGATCGGGCAGCGGCTTTATCGGACCGCAGGGCGAGTATTATCCGCAATTCCCCTCCATCGAACAGTTGAAGGTCATGTACGCCAAATAAATGGGGGCAGGACAAAAATTCGGGTAATCGGCGGCAAACAGATATAAATCTTCGGTTCCTCTGCACAATTTGCGGATCGTTATTTGTTGGACAATCCTAAACTTAGACAAATTTACCACAGAGGCACGGAGACACAGAGATAATACAAGCGGAGATTTTGTCAAATTTGAGATTAGTGTTCCGCTACTCCGAAATTTGACAAAACGGTCTATGTGTGGGAGAAAGACGAGAAATTTCATAGCACCATCCGTTTAAACCCTTGTTTAAGGGTCGGAACATTGAAGTTGATTAGCAGTCCAACCCGGCAATTGGTCAGCTTCATATACTAATCAGCCCTATGGATGGTCGACACAACAGTGATGTTTTATGGCCCATATTGGGCGCATTCACCTCGATATGTGTAGTCCATGCTACGGACTGATTAGTAAGTCAATAATTGTGCCTCATGAATCGCTTCCAGTTGAGTAACCGCCTTTAACTCCACCACAACCTTCTTTCGCACAACAAAATCAAGTCGCAGATCATTCCCGACTTGTTCGCCTTTATAAATCAGCGGCAGGCTCATTTGATTTTCAAAAGACATGTTCCTTAATCGCAATTCAACGCACATGCTCTTCTCGTAGATTTCTTCGTAGAGCCCAGGCCCCCAGTGCTTGTGAACCTCAATAGCCGCACCAATGATTTGTTCGGTCAGTTCATCTTCAATCATGATAAGCTCGCTTCCTTCTCCAAGAATAAGTCGTTGCTTGAATTCAGATCAGTTTACACCAATTTCATCGTCAATTCAAGGCATGATTAAAAACACCGTGAAAACTGATCTGAATTCAAGCAACCTCTGCTCCGTGCCTCATCCTGTCTCTGTGGTGAATTCTTTCCGATCTACCCACAAATTCTGCGGAAGAACCAAATCTTCTACCCGTCCCGCGGCGCTATGCGCAGCATTGCCGGCAGGTTGGGGCGGATTGTAGCCGCTTGCCCCATGTGTTCAGTTCCCCCTTTTTTTTACCGCCTTGTCAGCCATAACTCGCAGAGTGCAACCTTGCCCGCCATTTTCCACATTCCGGCCAAGTAGGACGAACAGTCCCCCTGGCCGGCGCTCGGGCACAGGCTGATGAGCCTCGTATGTGACGCAGTCATGCCCGACATCAAAGCGGCTAACTCCTCGAGGTCTGATGTCATTCCCGGCTCTCTATCCGGCCTCCCGCCGTCGCGAAGCCCGCTATGGCGGGCGTAGGACGGTCGTAGCCGGAAGGCTGATTTCGGCGGAGCAGGCTTGGGAATCCAGTATTGTTCGATGCTGACAGAACGCAATATTGCCTCAATGTATCAGACATTATGCTAAAAATCCGACGTTGCGCAATGCTGACCCGGCACGTTCCGGCGCTGGGCGCGTCTATATATAGCTAAGAAATCCGACATTGTGCAATGCTGACGCTGGATTCCCGCTCGCACGGGGATGACAGAGCTGCCAGCGTACCCTTGAGGCCTTCCCATTGCCAAACGGTAACTTTGGCCCTTGTTTTCAAAAATGTTTTTGGCTAACATGACGGAAAACAGAGGGGGGAACGATGAAGAAAAAAATATTGATCGGCATCATCGCGTGTTCCATCGTGCAGTCGAATGTCTGCGCCGCCCGGGCCGACAGCATTGCTGCCGGCGCCTGGCATGCGATGAAAGTCTGCAACAACGGCGCGGTTTGGGCCTGGGGCGACAATTATTTCGGCCAGCTCGGCAACGGAACTCTCGCCACCACCAATCATCCCGTGCAGGCAACGGGTATTTCCGGAGCCGCGGCCATATCGGCAAGCGGATGCCATTCCCTGGCGTTGAAAAGCAACGGTACGGTTTGGGCCTGGGGATGCAATATGTACGGCCAGCTCGGCGACGGAACAGCGGTCGACAACCCCGCTCCGGCGCAGGTCAACGGGGTGTCGGGAATAAGCGCGTTGGCTGCCGGCGGCGAATTCTGGGACTTTGCCGGCATGGTTTTCGGGAGCGGTTTTTCCCTGGCCTTGAAGAACGATGGAACGATTTTCGCCTGGGGATATAATGTCGACGGAGAATTGGGTCTTGGCACAAATACAAGCACCAACCGGCCGACGCAGGTGCCTGGATTTTCCGGCGCGGCGGATATAAGCGCCGGTTATTACCATTCCCTCGCGTTGAAGAATGACGGCACTGTTTTTGCCTGGGGATATAATTATTATGGCCAGCTCGGCAACGGCACTAATTCCGACACCAACATCCCGGTGCAGGTCGCCGGATTTTCCGGGGTGGAAAAAATTTCGGCAGGAGCTTTCCATTCGCTGGCGTTGAAAAGCGACGGCACTGTTTTTGCCTGGGGTTGGAATGAACTCGGCCAACTGGGCAATGGAACATACGCGAACACGAACCGGCCGACACAGGTCCCGGGTCTTTCCGGAATTGCTGATGTAGCCGGTGGTTACGGACACTCGCTGGCCCTTAAAAGCGACGGCACGGTTTTTGCCTGGGGAAACAACACCTATGGCCAGCTCGGCAACGGCACCGCCACTTCAACCAATCTGCCGGCGCAAATAGCCGGGCTTTCCAACATAGTTTCCATTGCGGCCGGAAAATATTATTCCATGGCCATGGATGCGAACGGAATCCTCTACAGTTGGGGCAACGGCTATGCCGGCAATCTGGACAGCGGCATTTCCGGGTATGCGATGAATTTCGCGGCCGTGAGCGGCTTGACCGGGGTCACGGGCATAGCAGGCGGCGGAGATCATTCGCTGGCCGTCAGGAACGACGGCACGGTCTGGGCCTGGGGACTTAACACCTACGGCCAGCTTGGCCAGGACAGCGTGATAATCGCATTGGAAGGCAAATCCGTTATTGCCACCAATAGACCCATGCGGATCGCCGACTTCAGCGGAGCGTCCTCTGTTGCGGCCGGCGACAATCATTCCCTGGCGTTGAAAAACGACGGCACGGTTTGGGCCTGGGGTGAAAATTCATACGGTCAACTCGGTAATGGCGCCACACTCTCCACCAACCGGCCCGTCCGGGCAGGTTCACTCTCGGGGGTGACAAATATCACCGGAGGTTATCGCCATTCGCTGGCGTTGAAAACTGACGGCACGGTCTGGGTCTGGGGCGACAATGCTTTTGGTCAACTTGGAAACGGAACCTATGTATCTTATACCAACACCCCATCCCAGGCCTCCCTGACAAACGGGCTCGATGCTGTCGCGCCGGCCGGCTCGTATCATTCGCTCGCCTGCAAGGTTGACGGCACGGCCTGGGCCTGGGGCTGGAATTACAGCGGCCAGCTTGGGAATGGAACCTTGATTTCAACCAACAGCCCGAATCAGATCGTCGGGGTTTCAAATCTGACCGCTTTGGCCGGCGGCTGGAACCATTCCCTGGCGATCAGGGCCGACGGCACGGTCTGGGCCTGGGGATATAATTTCGACGGACAGTTGGGCGATGGGACCACCTCCAACAGATATGCGCCCGTGCAGGCGCTCGGTCTTTCCGGGATAACCGCCATAGCCGGCAACGGCTATCATTCCATGGCGCTGAAGAACGACGGCACGGTTTGGACGTGGGGCAACAATTACCACGGCCAGCTCGGACTCGGCAGCACGGTCAACACCAATCGTCCGACGCAGGTGGCCGGCGTAAGCAATGCGGTTGCCATTGCCGCCGGATATTTCCATTCAATGATTTTGCTGGCAAACGGCAACGTGCTGGCCTGCGGCTATAATTTTTACGGCCAGCTCGGTTACGGCGATTCATTCATACAGCTTGCCCCAATTGCGATTTCCCATCTTGAGCCATTGCCTTCCGCCAGCCTTGCCGCCGGCAAGGGAACTTCCACTGATGCGGTTAAGTTGAGTTGGAACGCCTCGACCAATGCTTCCGGATACCTGGTTTGGCGCAGCGGAACGAACGACAGCGGCACTGCCGCGCTTTTGGTTTCCGGAATTATCACGACCAACCATGATGATACGAATGCCGTTCCCGGCGTGCTTTACTATTATTGGATAAAGGCCACAAATGCCGTAGGCACGGGCGCCTTCAGTCCCTCGGATTCCGGATGGCGGTTGGATGTTTCTCCCGGCGTCTGCGCCGATTACGATGCCGATCGCCTGGCCGACCCGGCCGTTTATGACGAGGTCAACGGAGTTTGGCGCGTAAGACTTTCGAGCGCAAATTACTATCTTGTGACCACGACTTTGAACGGCCTCGGCGGCCGGGGCCGCGCCTCCATTTCCGCGGATTACGACGGCGACAACAAGGCGGATCCGGGCGTTTATAACGAATTGACCGCAACATGGATAGTGCTGCCTTCCACGGCCGGTTACGCGGTCTCGATAGTTCTGCCTGACTTTCTCGGCGGCGTCGGCTGCAGCGCCGTGCCGGCCGATTACGACGGCGACCGGCTGGCCGATCCCTGCGTATATAAGCGCGAAACCGGCGACTGGAGCGTGATGCTCTCTTCCGCCGATTATTATCAAATCAATCTTTCCGACCTATTGGGCGGCGCGGGGTACAGGGCCGTTTCGGCGGATTACGACGGCGACAGAAAGGCCGACCCCGCCATCTACGGCGAGAGGAATGGAATATGGATCGTAATGTTGTCAAGCGCCGGTTATGTGAATTTTGCCATGACCGCACCCTTGGGCGGCCTAGGCTGGATTCCGGTTCCGGCGGATTATGACGGCGACGGCCTTGCCGACCCGGCCGTCAGGAGCGATTCAAGTGACGAGTGGATGGCCATGCTTTCGTCTGCCGGCTACGCGGCAGTGCATGTAACGCTTGTTTTTGAATAAATCATGGCCCTCCGCCTTTTATGGTCAACAAGTGATGCCTTGACATCACTTGTGATGATGCTATACTGTGTGCATGAGAACAACCCTGACCATAGAGGATGATGTCCTTGAAAGAGCCAAATCAGTCGCCGCAAGACTGCAAGCGCCTTTCCGCCGGATTGTCAACGAAGCATTGCGCACCGGACTGGAAGCAGTTGAGACGCCTGCGAAAAGGCGGCCTTACCACACCAAGCCACACAGAATGGGGCTTAAGCCCGGCAGAAATTTGGACAATATTCAGGAACTTCTGGCCCAAATTGAAGGGGAACATTTCCGATGATCCTTGTGGATGCCAACCTTCTTTTGTATGCGGAAGATTTGGCCAGTCCGCATAATAAAGCGGCGCGAGAATGGTGGGACGCGCAATTATCCGGATCATCGCCTGTTTGCCTGAATTGGACCGTTATTTGCGCTTTCATTCGCATAAGCACGAATCTCCGCGTTTTCGAACATCCTCTCTCCCTTGCCCAGGCAATTACACGCGTGCAGAGCTGGTTGGATCAGCCTTGCGCGCGGATCATCCGTCCCACCGAGCGGCATTGGCCGGTCTTTAAGGAAATGCTGGTCGGCGGACAGGCGGCAGCTAATCTTGTAATGGACGCGCATTTGGCTGCGCTGGCCGTTGAATACGGCTGTGAGTTGATGTCTTCAGACAAGGATTTTTCCCGCTTTCCAAAACTCAAATGGCGGAATCCGCTGGCATACCCCTGAACGTCGCTAACACATTTCTAACAAAAACTTTGTTTCACTATTCGTCCGATTCGTCTATTATATATCCTGATTTTAAGCTGGTTCCTTTAAAATCAGGATATGACAAGGAAATCCATATTGGCCGTTGATGACGAAGAGGACATTCTCGAATTGATGCGTTATAACCTGACGCGAGAAGGCTTTCTTGTATCCACCGCCGCCAACGGTGAAGACGCCCTTAAGGCCGTCTCGCAGAAAAATCCCGACCTCATACTGCTTGATCTGATGCTGCCCGGCATGGACGGACTCGAAATATGCCGGCTTCTCAAAAAAGACCGGAAGACGGCCGAGATCCCCATTGTCATGCTCACTGCCAAGGGGGAGGAAAGCGATATAATAGCCGGCCTCGAACTGGGCGCCGACGATTATGTCACCAAACCCTTCAGCATGAAGGTGCTTATCGCCCGCGTCCGCGCCGTACTGCGGCGCAGGAGCGCCGCCCCGGCTGACAAGGATGCCGTGCTCCAGATCCGCGATATTGTGATCAATCCGGGACGCCACGAAGTCCTGGTAAAAGGCAAACCGGTCGAGATGACATTCTCTGAACTTCGCATCCTCCATCTTCTTGCCGGCCGGCCGGGCTGGGTCATGACGCGCGAGCAGATCGTGGACGCCGTGCGCGGCGAAGATTACGCCGTAACGGATCGGGCCGTGGACGTGCAGATTGTAGGCATCAGAAAGAAACTCGGGCCCAAAGCGGATTACATCGAAACCGTGCGCGGAGTGGGATATCGTTTCCGGGAGTGAATATGCGGCCCAAAAAACTTCTATGGCGGATTTATCTTTCCTTCTTCGTCGGGGCAGTTTTCGCCTTTATCGCCGTGTCCGCCTATGTCGCCGCCTCTTTCAATAAATTCTACCAGGGCTGGGTCGGAGAAAGTCTGCTGCAACAGGCCCGTATCATAGCCGGGGAAATTTCCGGGCGTCCCTCCGCCGACGCCGGGACCATTGCCGTTCTTTGCAGGGATCTGGGCGGTCTTACGCGCACGAGAATCACGGTGGTTTCTCCTGAAGGAAAAGTGCTGGGAGACTCCGAGGAAAATCCGGCCTTGATGGAAAACCACAAGGGTAGGCCTGAAATCTCCGCCGCCTTGAAGGGCGCCGCCGGCACATCCGTGCGGTTCAGCGAAACGCTGCGTCAGACCATGATGTACGTTGCCATACCGGTGCGGCACAACGGAGAAATTATCGCAACGGTGCGCACCGCTCTGCCTCTCTCCGTCATCGACTGGGTTTTGCGCGCGGTTTACCGTCACATTCTGGCCGGCATTATAATTATCGCCGTGGTTTTCGCGGTGCTGGCCCTGCTGATCTTGCGGCGCATCACCCGCCCGCTTGAAAACATGCGCATGGTGGCCGAAAAACTGGCGCAGGGCGATCTTACCGCGCGCGTTTCCGATCCCGGCGTGGAGGAAGCCGAGGCGCTGGCGCGGGCTTTGAACAAAATGGCCGACCAGCTTGCCGAACGCATGCGCACCATAACCGAGCAACGGGGGGAACAGGAAGCCGTATTTTCCAGCATGCTCGAAGGGGTCCTTGCTATTGACAGGGAGGAACGCATTCTGCACCTGAATCCGGCCGCGGCACAGTTGCTTGAAATAAAACCGGAACAGGCGCGGGGGCGCACCATTCAGGAAATAGTCAGAAACCCCGACCTGCAAAAATTCGTGGGCGACACTCTGGCGAGGTCCGGAGTCCTCGAGGGGGAAATCGTTTTTTACGGCAATGAGGAACGCTTTCTGCAGTTGCATGGCACGGTGTTGCAGGACGCCGCCGGAATGAACATCGGCGCTCTGGTCGTTTTCACCGACATCACCCGCCTGAAACGTCTGGAAACGATCCGCCGCGATTTCGTGGCCAACGTGTCGCACGAGCTCAAAACTCCGATTACCGCCCTCAAGGGCTGCGTTGAAACACTGGCGGATATTTCCTCGATGACGGCTCCTGAAAGGGAAAATTTCATCGCCATGCTCGCCCGCCACGCCGGGCGTCTGGATGCGATTGTCAACGACCTTCTGAGCCTTTCAAAAATCGAATTCGAGGCCGGACACGGAAAGATTCAACTTGAAATCTTTTCCATCTCCGATGTTCTGCGGCATGTGGCGCGGAACTTTGCCGAACAGGCGGAACATAAAAATATTTCACTGGAAATCGACTGCCCGGACGATTTGAAGGCAGGCATAAACGCGCCGTTGCTGGAACAGGCCCTGGGCAACCTGGTTGACAATGCGTTGAAATACAGCCCGGAAGGAACTCGTGTGAACGTGAAAGCCGCGTTTGCGGAAAACGAAATCGAAATCAGCGTGGCCGATCAGGGACCGGGTATTGAGAAAAAACACCTTGACCGGATTTTCGAAAGATTTTATCGCGTGGACCAGGCCCGCAGCCGGGCCCTGGGAGGCACCGGACTCGGACTTTCAATCGTAAAACACATTGCCATAGCGCACCACGGCACGGTCGGCGTCACCAGCACCCCCGGCCAGGGCTGCACCTTCACCATCCGCATTCCGCGCCAGGGCATGTAACGCCGCTGAAATCACGGCTCAGCGCAGCTTCGCCCTCCATGTGGCCGGCAAAATGCGCCATTTTATTTTCCTCCGAGATCAGGAATTATGAACTCAAGGAATATGAATTTCAAAGTTGCCACAAAGATGCGCAAAATTCACAAAATAATTTTTTGTGTTCTGCTTGTGCTTTTTTGTGGCTAATGATCTCTTAAAAGTTGCGGCTTTGCCGCCTAACTTATCAACAACGCCAGCACGCCGACAATCATCAGATAGACCGCAAAGAGGCGCAGGGAATGATTGCGGAAGTATTTCAGGCTGAAATGTATCGCCAGAAAACTGGACACAAAGCTGACCAGGAGGCCGC